>Ga0316192_10000125_pt1 | contig 51941 bp, 41 predicted proteins | sample MerIslwburrow_MG_FD_204931 | JGI IMG/M metagenome (GOLD analysis project Ga0316192, IMG submission 204931) | Coastal sediment microbial communities from Maine, United States - Merrow Island worm burrow | ecosystem: Environmental > Aquatic > Marine > Coastal > Sediment | place: USA: Maine...
GAATTCTCCTTTTCGGTTTTATCATATAGCTCAAAATAGGAAAAGGAAGTTACTCAGAAAAGGTGTAGTTCGCCGGATGCTTACCATTTTGTCGTCTGTTATAGCTGTTTTGGCAATTTTCGTTTGCTTTCCAGACTCTTTTCTGCGCATATTGTCATCAACCTTTTGGGTTTGGTTTTTGTTGTCATTTTTTTTGTTCATAACTAAAGTAATAACAATACTGTAATAACCCAAAAGGTTTTTTTATTTTTGAAGAATCGCTCAACTTAGGTCTAAATTAACGCCATTTGCTAAAAATGCCATTTTAAATTCCGTTACGAATAAGAGATGATATTGATCTTACCTGGCGCTTTGACTATATTTATTTCAATCCGGTGAAACATGGCAATGTCAGCAAGCCGCTCGCTGGGAGATGGTCGAGTTGCCGCCGTTATCTCAGCTTGAGTTATTATTCCGCAGAGTGGCGTTGTAACGATGATTATTTTGCCAATGGAAATACATTTGGGGGAATGAATTAGCTTCAGGCAAAAATTTCAAATGTGGTCTGTAAAAAAAATCTATCGGTTTCTTATTGCATCGGCGCTGCTCCATTCTTTTTTGTATGGCGGGGAACTGCCGTTCGAGCGCCTCTCCATCGAGGCGGGATTGTCGCAGAGCGTAGTTTATACGATTCTGCAGGATACGCATGGATTTATCTGGTTTGGCACCCAAAATGGCCTAAATAAATACGACGGCCATACCTTTACTGTGTTCAGACATTTGCAGAACGATTCCCTTTCTCTGGTCGATAACAATATTCGCGTTATTTATGAGGATCGGTTCCACAAACTCTGGATCGGCACCCACAATGGCCTCAGCCGCTTCGACCCGGTCACTGAAACTTTCCAGTCTTTCAGGCATAACCCGGATGATTCAACCAGCTTGAGCAACAACCGCATTTATGCCATTGCCGAGGATCGGGACGGACGACTTTGGATTAGCGCAGATCATGGCTTAAATTTTTTCGACAGAGCCGCTGGAACTGTTCGCCGCTATTTTTCCGCCGACTCCGGAAGCAGTTTGAGCGCCGCGCGTGTTCGAGCCATGTACGCCGCGCCCGACAGCGCGTTATGGCTTGCGACCATGGGCGACGGACTGAAACGTTTCAACCCTAAAACTGGCGCAGTTACTCATTTCAGCCATGATCGACAAAATGTAGCCAGCATTAGCAGCAATGTGCTGATGTGCCTGCGCCCCGATCCTCGCGATAAAAACCAACTTTGGATCGGAACACATGGCGGAGGACTCAACCGCTTTGACCTGACAACGCAGCGCGTCGTGCGATACAATCACAAACCTGGCGATCGGAACAGTTTAAGCGACAACCGGGTTTTTGATATTTTCGGAGACCCTGCCGGACACATCTGGATTGGCACCTTTGCCGGAGGGCTGAATCGCTTCAATCCCGAAAGTGGCGATTTCACTGTCTTTAAACATGATCCGCTCAAATTAACAAGTCTCAGCGCCGATTTCGTACGCTGTGTCTATGTTGACGCAACCAGCAATCTCTGGGTCGGCGTTAATTTTGGCGGCTTAAACAAGGTCGATATAAAGCCGAAAAAATTTTTGCGTTCCACGCACGTCCCCCATGAGCCGGAGAGCTTGCGCCATAATTTTGTGAACGCGATATTTGAATCGCGCCAGGGCACGCTCTGGGTGGGAACCCGTACGGGAGTGGATATTCTCCCGCGTGGGAAACAGGCGTTCGAACATCTGACCCTGACTGCTGAAAATGACGCCGGGCGTCAGGCGTTTGTGTCTGCGCTCTGGGTGAAAAACGATAGCGCCGCGTGGATTGGCTCTTTCGGCGATGGCTTGTTCGAGGTCGATCGCCACACAGGCGTGAAACGACGCATTACCCACGACCCTGATATCGTCGGCGGCCTTGCGGCCAATCGTATCAGAGATTTGTATTACGATGGCGCAGGCTTCCTTTGGATTGCCACTGTGGCCGGCGTCAACAGGCTCGATTTGCAAACCGGCGTTATTGCGACTTTCAAGCACGATAAAAATAACCCAAACAGCCTGAGCAGTAATTCGGTTCAGTTTGTCCGGGGAGACAGCCGGGGGAATATCTGGATGGGAACCAATTCCAGCGGCCTGAACAAATTCGACCCGCGCTCACGGCAGTTCACAAACTTTACCCACGACCCCGCAGCTCAGCACAGCATACCCCACAACGCAGTCAATGCATTCTATGAGGATAATGACGGCAATCTCTGGGTCGGCACAAATTATGGATTCTCCAGATTGGACTGGCAAGCCCCGGAAGGTGAACAATTCAACAACTATTTTGAATCCGACGGTCTGTTAAACAACTATGTGTGCGCCATTCTCGGAGACCAAACAGGCAACCTTTGGATCAGCGCCAGCGGTGGAATTTCGCGCTTCAATCCGAAACTTCCCATTGGCAGGCAGTTTCGCAATTACGATTGGTCCGACGGTTTGCAGGGACAAATTTTTATAGACGGCGCAGCGTTTAGCTCAAATTCAGGCGAATTGTTTTTGGGCGGCAGCGACGGTCTGGTGCGGTTTCATCCTTACAATGTTCAGGACAATCCGTATCCGCCAAAAGTAATGCTCACAGCTTTCAACATTTTCGATCAGCCCACCCGGCTGGATACAGCCATTTCACAAATCACCCGGATCGAACTTTCACACAAGCAAAACTTTTTTTCCCTGGAGTTCGCGGCTCTCGATTTTACCCAACCGCAAAAAAATCGCTACGCTTACAAAATGTACGGCTTCAACGAAGAATGGGTGCAGGCGGGAAGCCGTCGCTATGCCAGTTACACCAACCTGGATCACGGAACTTATCGCTTTCAGGTAAAAGGCTCAAACAATGACGGCGTTTGGAATGAACAGGGAGCAAGTTTAACTATCGTGATCAAGCCGCCGCTCTGGGCCGCTTGGTGGGCGCGGCTCTTTTACGTTCTGTTCGGCCTTGGGCTTTTTCTGGGTTTTCGGAAATATGAGCGGAAGAAGCGTCGCCAGTTGGAAACGGAGCGACGACGACGAGAGCGGGAAGAGGGGCGCGGTCGCGAGGCGCTGCTGCGGGCGCAGGCAGCGGAAATGCACGCCAAAGCCATGCATGCCGAGCAGGAATTGGAAAAACAAAAAATGCGCAATCTTATTGCCACAGACCTGCATGATGAAATTGGCGGCAACCTGAGCAGTATCGCGCTCAGCAGCGAATTGCTTGAAAAACGCTCCGACATCGATGGGGATTTACGCGCTTGTTTAGTCGAAATCTGCCGCACGGCTCGCTTGTCCACAAGCGCCATTCGGGACATCATCTGGGCGCTCAACCCAACATCCGACAAAGTGAGCGCGCTTATCATGCGAATGAAAGATACGGCGGGCAGCCTTTTCGGGGAAATTCCATACGACTTCATCGCCTCGCATGGCGAGGTTAATAGCAAATTAAATCCTGAAGTGAAAAGGAATGTTTATCTGATTTACAAAGAAGCGCTGCACAATATTTTGAAGCATGCGCAAGCCTCCAACGTCCGCATTGAAGTTGCGCGTCACAAAAACAAGTTAAGCCTTACAATTGTAGACGACGGAGCTGGATTTGACGAGACAGAGACTCGTCGCGGCAACGGTCTTAGAAACATGCACAGCAGGGCGGAGCAAATCGGCGCGGATTTTGAATTAAGCTCGACGCCTGGACAGGGCGTCAGAATTCGCTTGGCAGTAAAAATAACGTGATCGCGTGATTGCCTGCGAGACGATCTTTTTGGATATTTGATATGTTTTATCTGAAAACGTTCTCCAGCGTGAAATGACAAGAAGATTAAGTGTGCAAAATTTTCGGATTAGAGAAAAGGCTAATTATTTGTGATTAACCCTATCATCGTTGAAGATAACGATTTGTTTCGCAATACGTTGGCAAAGTTGCTCAATGAGCGTGAAGAACTCAAATGCGAGGATGCGTTTGGCTCTGTTGAAGCCGCGCTGAAAGCCATTGTTGAGGGCAGCGTAGAGCCAGATGTCATTTTGCTCGATATCGGGCTTCCCGGACTCAACGGCGTCGAAGGAATTCCAAAGTTCAAAGCGCTCTGTCCCGAAGTCAAAATCATTATGCTGACGATTCACGACGACGACGACCATATATTCAAAGCCATCTGCGCCGGAGCGGCGGGATATTTATTGAAGGACTCGCCGTCGGAGAAAATTCTTGCCGCAATCGATGAAGTCATGAAAGGCGGCGCGCCCCTGAATTCTCATATCGCAAAACGGGTGTTGGAGCTGTTCAGGGAACTGGCGCCGCCAACCGGCGACTACAATCTCACTGCTCGCGAAAGGGAAATCCTCAAGCTTCTGGTAGGCGGCCTGAATAAAAGACAAATCTCGGAGAAATTATTTGTCAGCCATCACACGATTGATTCTCACGTTCGTCATATCTACGAAAAGCTTGAAGTTTACACCCGCAGCGGCGTAGTTGCAAAAGCCGTCAAAGAGCGCCTCCTTTAGTTTCCCTCGCCACCTCCAAAAATCCCACCAACCAAACTAAAATAACGTAAACGCGTGATTGTTAGAAAGGAACGCTACGTTTATATTTTAATCCCTTAGGGTTCAGGTCAAAATAATATTACCAGGAAAATCTTGAATTATGAGTTCAGATGGAGTGGAAGGGGGCAAGTTTATTTCGATCAAATGCCTTAACTTAAATTATCTCCTAAATTGAGCGATTCTTCCGGGCGGAGGATTCGTAGTGCAAGCTTCAGCTTGCCTGGGGCGATTGGAAACATACTAAAGCATGCAATGAACTACGAACCTGGCGCCCAACAGACAATAAATTTCAAGCTGAATCGCTCAATTTAGTAACTGAAAAGTAATTTTTGCCATTTTTTGGCAGAAAAGATAAAGAGGTTAAAGATTCTGAGTTTTGGGATGCGAACAAAACCAGAATCTTTTGTTTAACCACGAAAGCCACTAAAGAGTTAAGCAGGTGCCGAGGTCGGGTTTTAAAAATTGGGTTCGTTAAAATTCGAGGTCAAAGCTTGGCCTGAGTGTATCGAATGGGTTCCGCAAAAAAACCGATTCCTCTATCTCGATGAATTTCTCAATCTTTCATCCTTAAAAGATATTTTTTCGTGGTTTTAGTGTGGTTCGTGGTTTATCTTCTTAACGCCAAAATTTTCTATTTAAACTCGGTGAGCGTTTGGTTCTGGCTTTGCCAGCTTTAGGTTTCTATTTATTTGAAATCGTATTCATCGATATTGATGTTCACAATTCACAAGAATCGGATAGCTTCGGATTGTCCGATTGATCATTTTTCACTCTCACAAAAGGAGTCTTCAACATGTCACTACGAATCAATGACGAAGCGCCCGACTTTTCGGCTGCGACAACACAAGGCAACATTCATTTCCATAGTTGGATCGGCGATAGCTGGGCGATTTTATTTTCACACCCCAAAGACTTTACGCCGGTCTGCACCACCGAGTTGGGTTATATGGCCGGGCTGGCGCCTGAATTTGCCAAGCGGAATTGTAAAGTTATCGGACTGAGCGTTGATCCGGTGGAAAGCCACAGCGAATGGGCAAAAGACATTGAAGAAACGCAAGGCCATGCGGTAAACTACCCGCTGATTGGCGATACGGATTTAACCGTTTCGAAGCTTTACAATATGCTGCCAGCCGATGAAGAAGGCGCATCTGAAGGTCGCACAGCGACAACGAACGCAACTGTTCGCTCGGTTTTTATCATTGGCCCGGACAAAAAAATCAAATTAATGCTAACCTACCCAATGACAACCGGTCGCAATTTTGATGAAATTTTGCGGACGCTGGATTCCATGCAGCTAACGGTTGCGCATAAAGTGGCCACACCGGCAAATTGGAAAAGCGGCGAAGATGTGATTATCGTGCCGTCGGTCTCCAATGACGACGCGAAAAACATGTTCCCTGCCGGCTGGAAAACGGTTAAACCCTATTTGCGCGTGGTCAAACAACCTGATTGACAAAATAAGTAGCGAGAGCATTTCCTCAGAATAATGTAATCTTGCAAAATAGTTTAAAAAATCATCTTTTAATCGAGTTAAGAACACAGATGCCAAACCACGCTTACAGAGTATACGATTCCATTTTGGAGCTTTTGCCAAGCGTTGAGAATCCGGCGCCCCTGGTTCGTCTCAACCGGATTACGCCTTTCAAGCAAACGCAGGTATTTGCAAAACTTGAATGGTATAACCCGTTTGGCTCGGTCAAAGATCGAATAGCCGCCAATCTGGTGGTTGACGCTGATGAGCAAAATTTGCTGTCTGAAAATCAAAAGCTCGTCGAGCCTACTTCGGGCAACACGGGCCTGGCTTTGGCGATGATCGCGAATGCCAGGGGTTATTCGTTGACGACGCCGCTTTCTGTGATGATTCCAATGGAGAAGCGCGCGGTGTTGCGTTTCTTTGGCGCTGATGTCATTGAGCTTCAGGATACGCTTTGTCCGGCTCCCGGAGCGCCCGAAGGCGCCATTGCGCTGGCGATGAAAACGGCGGAACAGCCTGACTTTCACATGCTTAACCAATACAAAAACGAAGCCAATCCCGACGCGCATTTCAAAACCACAGGCCCGGAAATCTGGAAACAGACCGGCGGCAAAATCACCCATTTTATCGCTGGTCTCGGGACTTGCGGCACGATTACCGGGACGGGGCGGTTTCTCAAAAAGCAGAACCAAGCCGTGCAAGTATTTGGCATTCACCCCGAAGAAGGTCACGACATTCCCGGCGTGCGCAGTATCCGGCAACTTCAACAAACGCGACTTTTCCGACCTGGAGAATACGATGGTTTGCAGGAAGTCGCCAACCGGGAAGCGTTTGATTTTTGTCGACGAATTAACAGGGAAGAATCTATCATTGCGGGGCCAAGTTCGGGTATGGCTCTTGCAGGCGCCCTCAAGGTGGTTCCCGACGCGCCGGGGAATTTGGCGGTGGTCATGTTCCCGGACAATATATTTAAATACGCATCATCGCTGATGAAACACCTTCCCGATATGCGCACAAAAAAGGATTCCGGGAATCTCAATGAACGCTTGATGGAGGCGATGATCGAAAATGCCAGAAACGACGAGCAACTCACCATCGGTTTGGACGCCGCGTTCGAATTTCTTGAAAAGGAAAAGCCTGTCGTCATCGACGTCCGCAACTTCACAGATTATCGCAAAGGTCACATTTCGGGCGCGCTGAATATGCCGCTCGAAGAAATCGAACAAAAGGCTCTCTATTTGCCTGAAAACCGGCGAGCGCCATTGCTCTGCGTTTGTAAACGCGGCAATATCTCTCTGTCCGGCGCGCTTTATCTTAAATCGCTTGGGTATCGGCAAGTTCGCAGCATTAAAGGAGGAATGAGTGGCTGGCGGGAAAAAGGGTATCCCGTTGAATCAGATCGATGATTTGGCGGGTTGGTTTGTAAAGCAATAGCTTTCAAGACGAGTGCTATTGCATTCTACCGGAATTGATTCATTTCGTATTAACGGCGATGATTAAAAAAAATCGCTCACACTTTTAAACCAAGGAGATAAATATGAAAATCAAACAACGCATAACCTGGCTCATTCTGGCTCTAATGCTATCTGCAATGCCAGGCTGCCTTCATGACTGTGGTGATGAGGAGTCTCCTTACAGCCCGCCTACTGAAGAGACTGACGGCGATAACTGAACGACCGCTACAAGATAAGCCAGACGGCGTTAATGAAAGTTAATGAAATATGTTCAACGCCTTTCAGATATCGATACTGCAGTCGTGTTTGGCGCAACCCCACAGCGTTCAAATATTGCTAACCAGTCAAGCCCGGCCACTTTCAACGCCGGGCTTTTTGTTTCTTTCAGCCAAGTAGAAAGGTGTAAACGCTTGTCCTTGCAGAATGTCCGGGGAGATCGAAGACGGGGCTACAGACTCCCCGAATCTGCCAAAACCTTTGTGGCGTAATGGCAGGTATTCGAGGGAGAAGGTTTTATGATAATGCTCAAACGGGCTCAAAACGCGCCTGGAAAAAGCGCAGGTAATCCGGCTCATACACAAAACGCAGGCCGTTAATTTTTTCTCTATTTTCATAAACCGCCAATACCGATTCGACTGTCACATCCATGTGCGCCTGAGTATAAACCCGCCGTGGAATGGTCAGACGCACCAGCTCGAGTTCAGGGTAGTTATGTTCACCGGTCTCTTTATTGCGACCTGCAGAGACGACGCCGCGTTCCATCGCTCGCACGCCTGCATCCATGTAGAGTTCGGCAGCCAGCGCCTGAGCTGGCAGCTGGTCTTGTGGCACATGCGGCAAAATCTTTTTTGCATTCAGGTAAACCGCGTGCCCGCCAATTGGCACAACAACCGGAATCCCCCAATCTATCAACTTCTTACCCAGATATTCTACCTGTCCAATCCGGGCGCGAATATGGTCATCCCGGACTGATTCTTCTATCCCCAATGCAGTCGCTTCCATGTCACGGCCAGCCATTCCGCCGTAGGTATGCAAACCTTCATACACCACGACCATATTGCGGGCTTTCGTGTAGATTTCTTCATCATTGATCGCCAGAAAACCGCCGATATTGACCAGGGCATCCTTCTTGGCGCTCATCGTGCAACCATCTGTATATGAACAAATTTCCTTCACAATCGATGCGACGCTATGTTCTGCATACTCTTTTTCTCTTTGTTGAATGAAGTATGCGTTCTCGGCAATCCGTGTTGCATCAAGCATGATCGGGATGCCATATTTTTCAGTTGCCAATGCGTGCAAGGCCTTGATGTTCGCCAGGGAGACGGGTTGCCCGCCTGCCATGTTCACATTTGTCTCAAGGCTAATGTATGGAATGTGCTCCACGCCTGCTTCATCTATAATGCGCTGCACCTTTTCGAGATTGACATTTCCTTTAAATGGAAATTCACTTTCAGGATTATGCGCTTCATCGATAATAATATCAACAAAGCGACCACCTGCCAACTCCTGGTGCAATTTTGTCGTGGTGAAGTACATATTCCCGGGAATCAGGTCACCGGGCTTGATCATAATCTGAGAAAGGATGTGTTCTGCCCCGCGTCCCTGGTGGGTGGGAATCAGATATTTGTACCCGTAGATTTGCTGTATTGCCTCTTCCAGATGATAAAAATTCTTGCTTCCTGCATACGCTTCATCGCCAAGCATCATACCAGCCCACTGGCGATCACTCATGGCGGAAGTGCCGCTGTCCGTCAATAAATCGATATAGACATCCTCTGAGCGCAATAAAAATGTATTATATCCTGCTTCCTGAATCGCGGCGAGGCGATCTTTGCGCGAGGTCATTTTAATTGGCTCAACCATCTTGATTTTGTATGGTTCAGCCCAGGAACGTTTTTTTATCGTCTTCATTAATCAACTCACCTCTATTTTTGTTGTTACTTTTACTTTATCCAAAACAAAGGAAGATCGGATTCGATTGATCCCCTTGATCTGTGTTAATTTATGCAAAACAAATTCCCGGTAGGCATCCATACCGGAGACCACAACCTTAAGAAAAAAGTCAGATTCACCTGTGATGTGAAAGCATTCCACCACTTCAGAAAACTGCGTTACTTTTTTTTCAAAATTCTCAAGTGTTTCCAGCTGATGCACTGCGAGAGATACCGAAACCAACGCTGTGACAGCTTTACCGATCCTGGCGGCGTCCACCAGAGCAACATATTTCTGGATTACACCATTTCGCTCCAGCTTCTTTACCCGTTCCAACATCGGTGATGGTGAAATGCCAATTGCAGCAGCCAGTTCGGCATTTTTTATTCGACCGTTTCCTTGCAAAATATCCAAAATCCGAATGTCTGTTTCATCAAGTTTCACCGAAAAGCCCTCAATGTAAAATAATCCTTATTGACGTATATGCAATATTTTTCATCGAAAATCAACTTGTTTTAAGAGCTTTATTCCGGATTATCGAACAATTAAAGCATTTTCATCAAAGTTATCTCTGTGGCTATATTCATACAGACATCTCAATCGGTTTGTTGCTGCGCTGCTGTCACGTATGACTTGTATCCTTTTATTGTCCTGACGGATTGGGCAATGTATATTAACTTGAGTTTGATGTAAGGCCTGGCAAAAAGCGCATCTGCCAACACCTAAAATGAAGGTGAATAGAGCTGTTGTGGTCATTATTTTCCGCAGAGCCGTAAATTGCTCTACAGAAAAGCATAAAGACCCCGCATGAACGGGTCAGACACCCGAATGAACGGGTCAAACACCCGCAGGAGCTGATAATGACAAGGTAAAAATGATCCACTGTGATAAAGTAAAAGAGATCCACCTTGTGATTGGCGGTGTAACCGAAGGAGTCCGGAGCGGCTCTGCATGGTGCGACTGTGTTTCGTTTGTGGCTACTGTTGTTGTTTGCGTTTTATGGCGAGAAGGGTGAGGTCGTCGATTTGGTTGGCGCCGTGGGTGTGTTGCATGAGGTCTGATTTGATTTTTTCTATGATGTAGTTGAGGTTGTAGCGGTTGGCTTTGGGGTGATCGAAAATGGCTTTGATTCGGTTGTTGAGGCGTTTTCGTCCGTAGGCTTCGCGTTGGTTGTTGAGGCTTTCGATGACGCCGTCGGTGTAGAGAAAGAGCATGTCGCCAGGTGCAAATGATATGGTTTTGACGATTTGTCCCCGGTTTTCGATGATTCCGATGGGCTGCATGGTGCCCATGAGTTCGTTTATTTTGCGTTCTTTTGAGACAAAGATGGGCGGCGGATGTCCTGCATTTACATAGGAGAGTTGATTTGTGTTGAGGTCGAGGATGCCGAAAAAGAGTGTGAGAAAAACGGAGCTGGCGGTGCTTTCGATGAAAGTTTGGTTGAGGCTCATGATGATTTTAGCGGGGTCGTCAGAGAGTTCGGCCTGGGAACGGATGGCCGCCTGCGCCGTGGAGGAGAGAAGGGCGGCCGGGATGCCTTTGCCGCAAATGTCTCCGATAGCAAAGCCGATTGATTTGTTTGAGATTTGGATTACGTCAAAGTAGTCGCCGCTGATGGTTTCGCAGGGTTCAACAAAGCTGACGATGTTGAAGTCGGGGTAGTCTGGTTGCGCAATGGGCAGAAGTCTTTGCTTGATGTCCATTGAGAGTTTTAGTTCGTGACGTTTTCTGCCGGTTGCAATTTTTATTCGGTCGAGGTTGTCGTTTTCCATGGCCAGAGCCATTTGTTGCGAGAGGGCGTTGAGGAGTTCTTTTTTGCGTCTGGATAGTTTTGATTTGCCGCGATTAGAGAAGAAGCAGACGCCGAGCAGTTGATTTTCGTTGACTTGTTCGATGCTTCCATTGGTTTTTATGGTGGGGAGCAACGGGACTGCTATTAGTTTCCAGTTGAAGTCGACTGTTTCGCTATTGTCGGCGGGTTGAATTGTAGCGTCCCATTGAATTTGGATTTTTCTACTTTTGATTACATTTTGAAAGAGTTCGTTTTCCTGATTCAGAATTGTGTTGATTTCGGTTTGGCCGTGGGCAAATCCGCGACCAAGTTTATATTTTAATCTAGCTGGTTGCATGAGTTCGAGTATTGCGCCCTGTTCCGCGCCGATTAGGGAAACGCCGAGTTCGAGTACGGTATGCAGCACGTCTTCGGTGGTAATATTGCCATCTCGCTCTTCGGTAAGTTTGAAATATTCCTGCTGAACAAATTCCATGGTGTCGAACCGGCTGTTGTTGAGCGGTTTGTTTTCTTCGTCGTGATAGTGCACGACGACATTGCCGAGTTGCAGGCAGTCGTCATGTCGTAAAATGCTGTTGTTGAGCGGGATGTTGTTGATGAGGGAGCCGTTTTTACTGTTGAGGTCGGTGATTGAGAAGAGGCCGTCTTCAAAAAATATTTCGGCGTGATGGCGCGAAATGGAGTCGTCGAGAATGGTGATGTCGTTGTCTTTGCTGCGTCCGAGGGTATATTTTTTTTCGTAAAGGTAGCTTGTGTTATTGTCGCCGTTTTCGAGTATGATTCGGAGCTTTGATCTGTAAAAAGGGCGGTTGCAATTTTCACATTCAACGGTTTCTTCGTTGTTGGTGAATTTACATTTTGGGCAAATCATACGGCTGTTCCGGCTGGTTTGATCATCTGAATCGCTCGTCCGAATTCGGCGGCGCTTTCAAATCGGGCCATGGGTTCTTTTGCCATTGCTTTCGCCAGTATGGCGTCTATTTGACTGTTCAATTTTTTGTTGATGACGCTGGCTGGTTTTAGCGCCTGATGAACTATTTTGTAGACGACTGCCGGAATGCTGTCGCCTGTGAATGGTCGTCGTCCTGTCAGCAATTCATACAGAACAATGCCAAGGGAAAAGATGTCAGAGCGTCCATCGACTTTTCGGCCTTTTATTTGTTCCGGCGACATGTAAAATGGCGTTCCGACGAGGTCTCCGGTTTTGGTCAGCTCGGCAAGTTCGGGGATTTGCGCAATGCCAAAATCAGCCACTTTGATGATGTTTCCACAGATTATGATATTTGATGGTTTGATGTCGCGATGCACAATGCCGTGCGCATGGGCGAATTCGAGCGCAGAGCATATTTGCAGGATAATATTAAAGGCTTCCCGAGGTGGAAAGTTGAGGGCGTCATCCATTTTTTGTCGCAGGTTTTGGCCGGGAATGTGTTCCATGACAATGTAGGATGTTCCTTCATCTTCTTCAACATCATGAACGATGACGATGTTTGGGTGGTTTAGTTTGCCGGCGGCTTTTGCTTCTCTGTGCAGTCTGGCTCGCAATCGCTTTGAGGCGGCTATGCTGTTGGCCAGCCCGACTTGTTTGATAACCACATTGCGATCAAGTTTTGGATCCCACGCTTTATAAATGAGCCCCATTGCGCCGCGACCAATTTCATTTTCAAGGACATATCTTCCGATGGTGCGCACATTTTTTATTCCGCCGATGATAGTTCGCGTTCGAGCCTCAGAAAATGTTGGCGGATCCATTGGTTTTGCGTCGGGTTTGCTGCCGGCTATCTGCCCGGTTCCGGTTGGCGGGTCGAATTGAATGACCGTATTAGAAGCAACATTGTCAATAAAGGCCTGGTCTGATGCGGTGATTGCGCCTGTCGGCTCGGGGTGCGTTTTGCGCGCTTGATGTAAAAATCTGCCGCCAAGTAAAAGTAGACCTGTCAAACCAAGTATGGAAGCGGCGATTGGCCGCCAGTTTTTGCCGACGTTTTGTGGCTTTTTGACGAAGATAGATTTGGCGGCAGTCATATTCCGGGCGCCGTTGTCATGTTTGAAATCGGCCAGGTTGTTTTCAAACTCAGCACTCAATATTGCGTCAGGGTGAAGGTTTGTGTTTTGAGCAGGATTGTCGTTTAAATTGTTTGAAGTTGCGGCGATTCGTTCTTCCGGTTGGACGGCAGGTGGATAGGAAGGACCGGTTTGCGCCTCTTTTGTCGCTGGTTGTTGCTTTGAAGTTGCGGCGTTGGTTGCAGTCAGCGATAATTGGGGGGTGGGTTGAATTGTGATGAAAATTGTGTCGGTGCCGGTCGTTTCTTTTTTTGTTCTGGTCAATGCGAGGAGTTCGGGCGTATTTAGAAAATTGGGTTCAATTGCCGCCAAAAGACTTTCGGCTCTTGTCCAATTTTTTTCCTGCATGGCTTGTTTGGCCTGGTGATAGTGGCGTTGCTTTTGCAGGGAGCTATATTTGTCGGATATCTCCTGGTTGTCGGGATGCGCATGGTATGCATTTTGTATAATTTCATAACTTTTATTGCTGTCGCCAGCAGTGAGGCTGTCCTGATATCTGCTTAGCCATTTATCTGGTTGATTTCTGCTGGTTGCAATGCGCAGATGATATGCGGAATATTTGTTTTGCGGCTCAATGGCGAGTGCTTTCTGATAAGCGTTGATCGCCGCCGGATATTCCTCAAGTCGCAAGTAAGCGTCGCCGAGTTTTTTCCAGGCTTTTTCTTGTTTGTTATTGAACGTGATTGCCTTTTTTAAGGATTTTACGGCTTCCGCAGTTTTGAAAAGTTGTAGATATGCGCTGCCCTGCAAGGTAAAGGCCGGGGCATATCTTTCATCAATATCGAGTGCGTTTTGAGTGAATGTCAGGGCATCTTCAAATCTGTTTTCTGAAAGTAATTTTTCTGCCTGAAAGGTGTAGGCGTTGCGCAGGTAAGATTTTGATTCTTCAAAAGCTACATTGTTGAGTTTTTCAAGCGATTCAATGCATTGTTGATACTGCCCCGTTCGGTAATAAGTGATTCCGAGGTTATACAAGGCTTCCTCAAAGTCAGGTTGAATTGCAATCACTTTATGATAGAGTGATATTTTTTTGTTCAAATCAAGCTCAATAGTGGCCCGGTTGAATACGTCAATGGCGTTTTCATGTTGTTGCGCCTCAAGGGGAGCGCGACAAAACAACCAAAAGATGAATGCGCCGGAAAAAGCTATAAGCAAGGAGAACTGTTTTGTTGACCACGAAAGGTGCATAGTAAAACAAGAATTGGTGATGGCAGCGCTTTTCAGGTGTCGTGGTCGAAGAAGGTGTGCAAGCTGCGTGTTGGAATACCCTGTTAATTGGAGGAAGATAGGGTTTGGTTGACCTTTTGTCAAGAATGTTTTAATTGTGTTTTATTTGGAAAATGCGATTTTTCTTGAAATTATATTTTTACCTGTCTATGTTTGACGTTCGTTTAATAGACTATTATGCGTCATTTATGAGATACAGGAGTTTTAGAATGCTTTATGATCCAACTTTAGTTCAACCCATGCGCGACGAATTGACAAGCATTGGTTTTAAGGAATTGACAACGTCGCTTGAAGTGGAAGATGTTTTTTCAAGCGCATCAGGAACAAGTCTGCTTTTGGTTAATTCAGTCTGCGGTTGCGCCGCAGGGCAAGCCCGGCCTGGCATTGCGTTGGCGCTGACCAACAGCAATGTCCCGGATAATTTGTATACTGTTTTCGCCGGCCAAGATACAGAGGCGACATCAAAGGCGCGTGGATATATGCATGGCTTTGCGCCGTCGTCGCCATCGATTGGGCTGTTTAAAGATGGTCAGCTTGTGCGTATGATCGAGCGCTTCCAAATCGAAGGAAGTCCGGCTGAAGATGTGGCGCAGATGCTGGTTCAGGCTTTTGAGGAGTATTGCAGCTAACGTAAAGCTTAAAAGCGGCGCCTGGAAACAGTTGCCGCTTTTATTTTACCATATATTGGTTGTCGTCGAAATCGGACAAGTTTAACCAGCGCTTGCATCCTTATTATATAAGCGGGCATTCAGCTCCGATTTTTGCAATTCTACAATGTGTTTTAAGTTGAACGTGAACTGCCAAAGCTGAATTCGTCGCTTCACGGCGTTTTCTTTGTCTGCGGTTAGAAGTCGTGAATGTTGGGACAAAATAATGATTAATGGGCAGCAAAAGCCTGTAATTGAATATCCGCTGGAATGGCAATATAAGTTGATCGGGTCGGATCAGGAAGGGATTCAATCTGCTATTCAACAGACTTTGCCTGAGCGGAAACATCAGGTCGCCTTTTCTCAAAAAAGCTCCCGGGGAAGTTATTTTAGTATGAATTTGTATGTAATTGTTCAAAATGAGGATGACCGCAACAATCTTTATCGGTTATTTAATAGTCACCCCGCCATTAAAATGGTTATGTAAAGCAAAGAAAGGAAAAAAGAAAGTGAAGATTTATGCATTGTTTTTTGTTGTAGCGTGTCTTGCGTTTGCTGCGTGTGAAAAAAAATCTGATAAAACCATGAATGAACAAAAAAAGGAAGAGACTGTGACTGGAAATTTGGCGCCAGATAAACAATTTTTAGTAGATAATAAGAAAAAAGAGGGCGTTGAAGTAACGGCAAACGGCCTACAGTATAAAGTTATCACGGCGGGCGCAGGCGCAAAGCCGACGGCCACAAACCGGGTGAAAGTGCATTATCGCGGCTCACTCATTGATGGAACGCAGTTCGATAGTTCCTACGACAGAGGGGAACCATTAACCTTTGCTTTAAATCAGGTAATTCGCGGATGGACAGAAGGTTTGCAACTGATGTCAGTTGGCAGCAAATACGAACTTTATATTCCGTCTGAATTAGGGTATGGCGACCGTGGAGCGGGTGGCACAATTCCTCCGGGCGCGACACTTATTTTTGAAATTGAGTTATTGGATATTATTTAGCGCCCGACTGTTTCAAGCGGCCTGTTTTTATGAAATGCGCCCTCTCTCCCGAACTCCTTTTCGGGCGGGCGGCATTGAATAAAAACACAGTCTGATTGTTTTCTGACTGAGGATGAATTTGCGGCGGCCTGTCATTCCCTTTTCGGAGGGTGTGGGCCGCCGAAATGTCCGCCCTTTGGAGGCTCTATCAGGTTTGGATGCTGTTTTGAATGTCTCATTCTGCGATATTTGCGATACTGTTCTTCGGTTAAAATATTTTTTAAATCTTCATTAACTTTTGTCATCAAGTGCCGCATCCCTTTGTGTTGCAGCGGCGACCGTTCTCCATCCTCCTTTTTCAAATCGAAAGTTTCTTGAATCAATATATCGATTTGCGCCTGTTGTTCCCGGGTTAGAGCCAGGTTCTCCGCAAGGTGAGCCAAGCGAAATTTGAGAATATTTCGGGGGCCTCTTTTTAAGTGTTGGCTCAAGCGTTTTTGTTGTTTTTTCGTCAGGACAGAATCCAGGACTGAGCGCATCGTGTCGTAAACAGAAATGATTTCATCTTCATGTTTTCTGCGAATAGCGGAAATCTGCTCAAAATGGTTTTGCAGCAGGTTTTTAATTATTTCTTTTTGCTTTGGCGTCGGTTGAATGATGCGCTCCATCGCTCGGTGAAAGCGGTGATCAGGCGGCATGTCTTTGAAATGATGACTTTTTTGATGTTGCAATGCGCCGACGGCAAGGCCGCCAATTACAACGCCAATGAGCAAAGTTCCGATGAGGATAAAAGAGCTTTGCGTTCTCGGGTTCATAAATCCTCCGACTGTAGAATGTTCAATTCAATCGTTTCTTCAAGGGTTTCTTCCGGCATTGCAAAAAGATCATCCGGCGCCAAACCGCCGCTTCTGAGGGCATTGTTGGCGACAAGGTATATAATGATTGTTGCAGCGATAATTACGACGCGGCGAAATGACCATAGAAGCGCGGGCAGAAAATTATTGGCCGCCTCTTGCCGCCGCGTGATTTCATGGATGACCCGCTTTGCAAAAAATGGCTTGAAGGTGCGAATAGCATTCTTTGAAATGTTTTTGCGCAATTTCTCAATTTGTTTCTGTTCTGCAATCTGCTCGTCTTCGCTCATTGCGTTATGTAGCGTCTGCCGTTCTTGCTCAGTGAGTTCTGCGTCAAATGAACGGTAGAGTAAGTCGGTAATTTTTTTGTTCATACTTTCTCCTCAATATATGGCGCAAGGTATTCGCGTAATTTTTTTTGCGCCCGCGCTAACCTCGAAAGAACGGTTCCTAGCGGAATGCCGAGGTATTGGGCGGTTTCTTCAGTTGAATATCCTTCTATTAACCGTAAAACAAGCGTCGATTTGAATTTTGGTTCAAGGGAGTCGATCGCTTTTTGCAAAAGCCGACGTTCTTCGCCCGCTTCCTGGCTTTCATTTGGCGTGACCGAAATGTTGTTCATTTCATTTTCATCATCTGAAAAAAATAATCTGCGTCGTTTGCGGCTTTTTAATTCATTGAGACTCAAATTGATTGCAATCCGGGTAAGGTAGGTGCCGAGGGATGAATCTTCCCGGAATTTTTTCAGATATTTATAAAAGCGGATGAAAACTTCTTGCCCAATATCTTCTGCAGCTTGTGAATAACCAACCATTCCTATCACAACGCCGGCAATTTTCGTTTCATGCCGCTTGACGATTTCCTCAAATGCTTTTAAGTCGCCCGCTTTGGCTTGTTGAACCAACTCGGAATCGTCCACAGAATTTATTTTTCGGGCTTCGCTCATCTTTACGTTTGACCTTTGCGCGAAGCGTTTTATTCCTACATGTAACATTATTTTGTAATCGTTGTCGGGCGAAAGAGGACAGGTTCATTCTGTGGGTTAGGGACGGCGCTTTTCATGTTCAGATTCATTTTGATGGAAACCATTGTGGGGCGCTATTTTTTCGAAAATTCGACAAAATGGTTGGCTTATTTTGAGTATATTGGTCTGCGGAATGCGCGTCTTTTTGTAAAGTTATTGTAAAAAGTAGTAAAAACCAATGCCTCTGCGCTAAATTTATTTCAAAAAAAAGATCACCTGCGTGGCAGGACAGGTTAAGTTGACAATGTTAACATCCTGTCTTAATTTGCCGAAAGTAAATATAAATCGGAAATTGAATCATCTACCAGGCCAATTATCATGTTTACTGACGAATACGCAACCCGCCAAAAATTATCCTCCCTGTGGAACGATCCGAAAGTTGAAACGCTGAACACAAAAAAGAAGAAATACGTGATTATAAGCGATCTCCACCTTGGCGACGGCGGGAGGGCGGATGATTTTCAACAAAATGAAATGGTGCTGCTTCGAGCGCTGCAACATTACCGCATCCATAAATATAATCTTATTTTGTTAGGCGATATTGAGGAATTTTGGCAATTTGAATTGCCGCAAATTGTCAACCGTTATAGTGACACCATTTACGCTGAAATTAAAGCGTATGGTGACATGCGGGTTCATCGTTTATATGGCAACCATGACTCCGAATGGGCGATTCGAACGGATCCGTTGCGGAATCGGGCGCCAAAAGTTCAATTTGCCGCAGAGGCCTTGAAAATGCGCAATATTAACGGGGATCTTAATGTTTTGCTGGTGCATGGTCACCAGGGAACCCGAAATTCGGACAAAAATAGTTGGGCCAGTCGTTTTTTTGTGCGACTATTTAAGTCAGTTAAACCGGTCGCCCGGCGAACGAAGTTGTATGCCGGGAAGTCGGCGACCAAATCTCAAGTGCCGAAAAGTTATGAGCGTCATTTCTATGCGTGGGCGAAAGAGAACGGCGTTTTGTTAATTTGTGGCCACACGCATCGAGCCATGTTTGCCGGGAAATCGTATGCCGATCGTTTGGAATCGGAGATAGAAAAATTCGAAAATGAGATGGCTCTGAATCAAACGCATGCTCCGAATAGTCGTCGTGAAAATGCGCGGCTCAGACGTCTTCGGCGGGCGCTGTTTGATGAGCAACAAAAAGGTCGCGTTATCGATCCAACCGAGCCAGGAGGGGAGCCGTTGCCTTGTTACTTCAATTCAGGATGCTCACTCTACACTGATGGCGTTACCGCCATTGAGATTGACGAAGACAATATTCGTCTGGTGAAATGGCGAAACGATGACAGTGATGTCGATTTTGAGGTTTACGGAGAAGGCAGCATACTGGATTTTGCTGAAAGGATGAATGAAAACGTTCAGGTGAAGGAAGTGGCTGCTTAACCTGTTTTGTCGGCGGTATGGCTCGTAGCGGCATTCAACCAACGTAACTTTATTTTTCCAGCTCTGCAAGTTTGCCTATATCGCGCCAGGCGCAGTCATCTGCCCGGAAAGCTATGATTTTTCCCCCTTTTTTAACCAGATGCAAATAACTCTGAATAATTGAAAAAGCGCCTTCACCCGAAAGTTTTGACGGAAGAGCCGACGAAATCGCGTGAATGCCACAAAATCCCAGTTCGATTAATTCGCCTTGCGGCTGCCGGACAATGATCTCTTTTGCATCTTGCAAAGATCGCCAACCACATAACAAATTGGCTTGATCGAAAAGTAAATACCTTGATGTTTTGCGTTTTTTGACCGCAAGAGTGGCCAATGCGTCATTGGCGTCATTAAACTTCAACAGCGCGTTTAGATCGATGTCGCTAAGAATATCGACATTATGAACGAGGAATGTCTCGCCGCCTGCAAAGAAGTTCGCGGCTTTCAAAAGACCGCCGCCGGTGTCGAGAATCAACTCGCTTTCATCTGAAAAGTTGATGTTTAGGCCGAAGCTATTCTTGGAAGAAATGAATTTGCGTATCTGTTCGGGGAAGTGGTGGAGATTAATGATGACTTCGGTGAAATTTGCGGCGCGCAGCCTTTCTAATACAATCTGTAGCAACGGAACCCCTTGGTATTCGACAAGGGCTTTGGGTTTATGGTTGGTCAGCGGGCGTAAACGTGTTCCCAGCCCGGCGGCAAATATCATTGCTTTCATGGACAGACGATTATTGTTGAGGCCAGCGCTCTTTCTCCCGGTGATGCAGGTCGACCTTTAACTGGAATTTGGTTTTCAGGAAATCGGCGAGCTGATTGGCGCAATAAACCGAACGATGCTGCCCGCCGGTGCAACCGAAGTGTATGGATAGTTGGGTGAAGTTGCGGGCGTTATACTTTTCGATAACCGGTATAATTAGGTCTTTAATATGGGTGAGAAAGGCGTGAACCTCGGGTTCTTTCTCCAGAAAAGAGATGACAGACGCGTCATTGCCCGTTAGCAGTTTGTACTGTTCTTGTCTGCCCGGATTGGACAGTGAGCGACAATCAAAAACAAAGCCGCCGCCATGTCCTGACTCATCAACCGGCAAGCCGTTTTTGTAGGAAAAACTTTCAATGCGAACCACCAATGGCAGGTTGGCGTTGCTCAATTCACGCAATCGGGTTGAGCGCACAATTGCTTGCAGGCAATCGCGCAGGGTTGGTATCTGGATCGGTATTTCACTGTTGCTCAGAATGTATTCCAAATTGCGAATGGCGTAAGGCACGCTTCTTAAGAAATGCGTTTTTCGTTCGTAGAAACCGCGAAAGCCATAGGCGCCCATTGCCTGCATTACTCTGACCAAAACATAGGCCGGGTAATATTCCATGAAACTTTTTTCAGATAAATCAATGTGTCCACGCACACTTTCAAGGTAAGTTTTGAGTAGACTTTCCCGAATGGAAAATGGAAGATCGGCTTTGGCATCGTATAATAGCGAGGCAATGTCATACTGCAAGGCACCGCGTCGGCCGCCCTGAAAATCGATAAAGTAGGGTTCGCCGTCTCTAAGCATGATATTGCGTGATTGAAAATCGCGATAGAGGAAATAGTCATGATCCGCTTTCAGTAAGAAATCGGTGAAACGTGTGAAGTCGTCTTCCAATTTTTGCTCGTTAAAAGAAATTCCGGCGAGTTTGAGAAAATAGTACTTGAAATAGTTCAGATCCCAGGAAATAGATTGCCGGTCAAAGCTGTGACGCGGATAACAAGTGTTGTAATTCAGGGTTTTGCCAGCGTTGATTTGAAACGCAGGAAGCCATTGCGCCACCCTATGATAGACAGCGACAAGTTCGTCAGAAAAGCTGTTGTTTGCGTTCCGTTCTTGTTGCAGAAAGTCGAACAGGGTCTGCGCGCCCAGATCTTCCTCGATATAGATATTTTGTTGCAGCTCTTTGGCATACACCTGCGGCACCGGAAGGTTATGAGCCAGGAAATGTTCGGCAAACACAATAAACGCTGTGTTTTCCTGAAAATTTTCATTGAACACGCCGATGGCTGTCTTGGTTTTTCCAACTAAACGATAGCGTGTCCGGTTGGAGCCGTGCGCCGGAAGTTCGGAGATTTTTTTAACCGGCTCATCAAAATGTTGCTGAAAAAGCTTCTTTAACTCGTTTGTCATGGTTGCGAAGATATGAATTGGGCGGCTGAGAAGCAACAGCCGGGTTACTTTTGCAGGCCTGATTTATGGAGCAGCCACTGTTGAAGTTGATGGCTTTTTCCCTTGAGTTCGGTCAACCCGGCGTCGTTGAGCAGAACAAAATCTGCCAGCTTACGCTTTTCAATTGCCGGAGTTTGGGCGTTGATTCTTCGACTAACTTCTGCCTTTGTCAGGAGGTTGCGTTTTCGCACCCATTCGATGCGCTTGTCCAGGGGCGCGTCCACAACAATGATTGCATCGAAAATATTCTCCATGCCCGCTTCATAGATCAGCGCCGCCTCTATCCCGATCAGAGCGTGTCCTTTGTTTTCATGAAGCGCTCTCGCCTCGCTTGTTATCGCTGTCAAAACACGCGGATGAATGATCTTGTTGATCTTGACGCGCGCGTCAGGCTTGCTGAAAACAAGGCCTGACATATAGTCTTTATTCAGTTGCCCGTTTTCAAGATAGACGTTTTGTCCGAACTCGGCAATGAGTTCGGAGCGCACCTGCTCGTCGTTGACCGTTATATCTTTAGCAAGCCGATCCGCATCCATTATTGGTATGTCGCATTGGCGTAAAAAATTGCAAACCAAACTTTTTCCGCTGCCAATTCCGCCTGTAATTCCAAAAAGAAACATGAAATGATTTAGCCTTATACCTTAGCCGTAAAAATATTTTAGAATCCGCCGCACAAGTCGGGAATTTGGTTATTTTAACATCGCTATTCAAACCTTTTCTAAATTTGGAGTTTCATCTGGTTCTGTCGGCTTTTCCTGTCAAGGTATTCGATAGAATAATGGTTCGTATCCTGTGTGAAATGGTTATTTTTTAAATTCGACTTGATTGAGCTGATCCTTAATCAGAGGGAGCTCAATCCGCGAACGCCGCTCCTGCGCAGAGAAAAATTCGAATGGAAGAAGTTTCTACAACCGGGGTGAATTCGACAAAACACAACTGAACTAAAAATCAGCCTGGATAACTTTTCAAGAAAAGGTTCAGTATTTATTGAGAGGGCTTTGCGGTATTTACCAGGCGCGAAGATTTTTTGAATGCCCATAGCTCAACGCTTGCTCTGCGAATATTTTCGGCTAAAATGGGTTGAGCTTTCAGTTGCCAGTTTTTATTTGACATTCAAATTCGGAATCTATATATTCCGCTCAATTTGCATTGCGAGAGTGGCGAAACTGGTAGACGCGCTAGATTTAGGATCTAGTGAGCTTTGCTTGTGTGGGTTCGAGTCCCTCCTCTCGCACTTTTTTTTACAATAAATAATCGAGAGAGTATTGGAATCAAAAATTACCGAACAGGGTCACTTTGGTCGTGTGATTGAGGTGGATGTCCCTCAAGATGAACTTGCCCCACACTTTGAAACTGCTTTCCGGAGTTACCAAAAAACACTAAAGCTAGAAGGTTTTCGCAAGGGCAAGGTGCCGCTGGCTCTGGTAAAAAAACTTTATGGCGACTCTATTAAGAGTCATGCTTTGGATGAAGTTGTCCAAAGTGTTTTTCGGGAGGTTCGCGAAAAGGAAGACTTGCGTCCGGTTGCGCCTGCGACACTTGAAGATGTCAGCTATGACGACGAAACCGGTCTGCATTTCAAGGCCAGCGTTGAGGTTTTGCCTGAGATTGAGCTAAAGAAATATGAAGGTTTGTCAGTTGAAAAATCCATATATCAGGTTGACGACGAAGATGTTAACGCAGCCTTAAGTAATATTCAGGAAAAGCTTGCTGTTATGGAGCCCGTTGAAGGCGGAGCTGAAATGGGGCATTACCTGCAAGTGGATTTTCAGGCGATTGACGAAGGCGGCGTTCCTCTTATTGGGCAAAAATACGAAGACCGGGTGGTTGTTTTAAATGACAAAAAGGACGCTGAACTCTCAGTTCAATTGGTCGGAGTTGAAGTCGGAGGCGTAAAAGATGCCGTAATGACGACAGTGAATGAAGACGGTAGTGCGGGGGAAGACGAGAGATTCCGTGTAACAGTAAAAGAAATCAAATCTAAAAAGTGTCCTGAGTTGGACGATGAACTAGCCAAGGATTTCGGAAAGTTCGAAACCTTGGACGAGTTGCGCAAAGATATAGTTGAAAAGTTGTCGATGCGGGCGAACAAAGACGCAACCAACAAGATGCGCAGCGACCTGATCGAAGAGTTGTTAAAAGAAAATCCTTTTGATTTGCCTGCTTCAATGATCAATGAATACCTTGATACGATTATTGAAAATATTAAAAAGCAGGAAAGTGAGCGGCAGTTTGATGAGGAAAAAATGCGCGAATATTATCGGGTCGTTGCTATTCGGAATTTGAAATGGGACTTGCTCAGAGATAAGTTTCAGGAAATGAAAAATATTTCGGTCGAAAAGAAAGATGTTGAACAACGAATTGCTGAAATAGCCGAAGAACATCAGATAAAGCAAAACGAAGTGCGAAAGGCTTTGCAAAAAAACAAAAGCTCGCGACATAGGTTTGAAATGGAGTTGTTGGACGATAAGGTGTTAGGTGTTTTGGAAGAGACGGCTAGGATCAAGGAAAAAAAAGTTACTAAAAAAGATCTGGAGAAAGCGAAAGAACTAGCCGTTTAAAGACTAATGATTATTAAATTCTGGTTTGTATTCAGGAGAAAAGTGGTAAAATGGGATTAGTGCCAGTAGTTGTAGAACAGACAGGACGTGGCGAAAGAGCTTATGATATTTTTTCGCGGCTTTTAAAGGAACGGATCGTTTTTATCGGCTCAGGAATTGATGACAATGTTGCAAGCCTTGCGATTGCACAATTGTTGTTTCTTGAGGCGGACGATCCGGATAAAGACATTTCTTTGTACATCAATTCGCCGGGAGGATATGTATCCTCTGGTTTGGCCATCTATGATACAATGCAGCATGTAAAACCGGATGTCGTCACTTATTGTATGGGACAGGCTTCCAGTATGGGAGCGGTGTTGCTCGCTGCCGGAGCGGAAGGCAAGCGTTTTGCGCTGCCACATGCCAGGGTGATGATTCATCAACCGCTTGGTGGCGCTCAGGGACAAGCCTCAGACATTGAAATCCAGTCTAAAGAAATATTGTATACGCGGGAAAGATTGAATCATGTTTTGGCAATTCATACCGGGCAACCAATTGATACAATTGCCGAAGACACGGATCGCAATTTCTTTATGTCAGCCGAAGAAGCAAAAAAATATGGAATTATTGATGACGTTATCGATCGAAAAGGCCTGTCAAAAAAGAAGCCTAAACGAAGAGCGAATAAATAGATAAGGGTTTTATCAATTGGCGGAGAGAGAGAGTAAAGAGAAGCTGTACGTTTGCTCGTTTTGCAGCAAGAACTCAAATCAGGTCGAATGTATTGTAACCGGCCCCGATGTTTATATTTGCAATGAGTGCGTTAGAAGCGCCAGCGATATTATTCGGGAAGATTATGTCCGTCGCGGACGTACATTTCAGGTGCAGGACTTTTTACCAGTCGATATCAAAGAGGCGCTCGACCAATATGTTGTTGGTCAGGAATACGCCAAGAAAAATCTCGCCGTCGCTGTTTATAACCATTATAAACGCATAAAAGCGCATGAATCCTTCGATGATGTTGAAATAGAGAAAAGCAATATTTTGCTGGTCGGCCCCACCGGCACTGGCAAAACCCTCCTGGCTCAAACACTCGCTAAATCGCTGCAAGTGCCTTTCACGATTGCCGATGCCACCACATTAACCGAAGCTGGTTATGTGGGGGAAGATGTTGAAAATATTCTGGTTCGTCTGTTGCAAGCGGCTGACTATGATGTTGAGAAAGCAGAGCGCGGCATTGTTTACATTGATGAAATCGACAAGATTACTCGAAAAGACGGCAATCCATCCATTACGCGCGATGTTTCCGGCGAAGGTGTGCAACAAGCCTTGTTGAAATTGCTGGAAGGAACGCAGGCGGCGGTTCCGCCAAAGGGCGGGCGCAAGCACCCGGAACAAAACTTAATTAATATTGATACGAAGAATATTCTTTTTATTTGCGGCGGAGCTTTTGTTGGTTTAGACAAGATAATCGCCACTAGGCTGGGCAAAAAAAATATCGGCTTTGGCGCTCAAATTAACAAAGTGGTTGATGTGGAAACCGCTGATGTGATGAAAGAAGTTGAACCGGAAGATTTGTTGCAATACGGATTAATTCCCGAACTAATCGGCAGGTTGCCCGTTCTCGCCGCTCTGGATGAATTGGATGAGAAAGCGCTGATGCAGATTCTTGTGAGCCCACAAAATGCGCTTACCAAACAATATCAACGATTGCTTGAAATGGATCGGGTTTCCTTAGAATTTGAAACCGGAGCCCTTGAAGAGATTGTACGTTTAGCCCAAAATAGAAAGACGGGCGCGCGCGGGCTACGATCAATTTTTGAAGAAATCATGTTGGATCTGATGTATGATGTCCCCTCACGTCAAGATATCATCGACTGTCTGATAACCAAAGATTATGTCCTCGGAAAAACCGAACCCCGATTTAAATATAAGCCTGTAAAGAAAAGCGCCTGATTTAATCTGATTCAGGTGATTCTATCTTCCTCCGTAATGAAACGTTGGAAGGCTTATTAATAGGTAATACAAGAAAAATGCATAAAGTTATTCGAGATGGTGTAGTTATTGAAATAAATACCCGCCTCCCCGTTTTGCCCTTAAAGGAAATAGTTGTTTTTCCTTACATGATATATCCACTTTTAATAGGTAGAGAATCTTCTTTGAAGGCTATCGAAGAGTCCATGCTGCTCGACAAGCTGGTCTTTTTGTCTGCGCAAAAAAATATTGCGCTTGATGAACCGGAGAAGAAAGATTTGTACCGGGTCGGTGTGGTTGCGCGGGTTTTGCAGGTGCTTAAGCTGCCAAACGGTTTAATGAAGGTTTTGGTTGAAGGGATTGTGCGAGGTCGAATTAAGCGGTTCCTTTCGGTTGAAGACCATTTCCAGGCTCAAATTGATGTCCTTTCTGAAAATGAAACGGTTACCACTGAGCTTAAGGCAAAAGTCAGGCGAGTTAACACCTTGTTTCGGGATTATGTTCATCTACACCGCAATCTGCCAGAAGAAGTCATTCTTAGCGTTGAGCGAACCCGACAAGTGCACCGTTTTGCCGATTTAGTCGCCTCACATCTGCAAACTGAACTCGTTGAAAAACAAAAATTGCTTGAGATACGCACCGCTGAAAAACGTCTGCTTGATTTAATAAAAATTCTTGAGTCTGAAATTGAGATTCTGGAATTGGAGCGCGATCTGGAAGATCGTGTAAAAAGCCGGATTCATAAATCGCAAAAAAATATGTATCTGCAGGAACAGATGCGCGCTATCCAGGAGGAATTAGGCGATGAGGGCGAGGCGAATGGTGAAATCGCCTCTCTGCATGATAAAATCAAGCAAGCCAAGATGAATAAGGAAGCCGAGGCAAGAGCGTTTGAAGAATTGGACAAACTCCGACAAACGCCTCCTTTTTCACCGGAAGCAACTGTGATTCGAAATTACCTCGATTGGCTGTTGGCTGTGCCATGGCGTCAAAAAACAACAGATAACCTCGATGTGGACGCTGCAGAAAAAATTCTGGATAAAGATCATTATGGTTTAAGGAAACCAAAAGAAAGAATATTGGAGCACCTCGCGGTTCTAAAGCTATCTAAAAACCTGAAGGGGCCGATTTTGTGTTTTGTTGGACCGCCGGGAGTTGGCAAGACATCACTTGGAAAATCGGTCGCCAGAGCAATGGGACGCAATTTGGTTAGGGTCTCACTCGGAGGCGTGCGGGATGAAGCCGAAATTCGTGGTCACCGCAGAACCTATATTGGCTCAATGCCCGGAAAGATCATTCAGAGTTTAAAAAAAGCCAAGACAATAAATCCGATCTTCCTGTTGGATGAAATTGACAAAATGAGCATGGACTTTCGGGGCGATCCTTCTTCCGCGCTCCTCGAAGTTCTTGACCCGGAACAAAATAAAGCCTTTAGTGATCATTACCTTGAAATCGACTACGATTTATCCAACGTGCTTTTTATTACCACTGCAAACTTGGAAAGTCAAATTCCGGAACCGTTGCTTGACCGGATGGAAGTCATCGATCTGCCGGGCTACCTCGACCACGAGAAAATTGAAATTTCCATTGGCTTTCTTATTCCAAAATTATTGAAACAACATGGCTTGCGAAGGAAAGATATTCGTTTTCAAAATGAAGCTATTCGAAAAGTTATTCGCGAATATACGCGTGAAGCCGGCGTTCGGAACCTCGAACGAGAGTTGGCCTCCATCTGTCGGAAGGTTGCTAAAAAAGTAGTCCAAGGGGCAGCGGACGGCACAACATTAATTAGCGCCGAGAGTTTGCAGTCGTACCTTGGCGTTGCGAAGTTTCCAGAGAGAAAATACCATTCTGATAATATGGTTGGCTCGGCTTTAGGACTTGCCTGGACGCAATATGGCGGTGATGTATTGCAAATTGAGGTCAACCTTATGAAAGGGAAAGGCGAGCTTCTGTTAACCGGCAAACTGGGCGAAGTGATGCAGGAATCGGCGAAAGCCGCTCTCTCCTTTGCTCGGTCTAATGCGGATAAATTGAAGATTGAAGGAGAGTTTTGGAAAGAATACGACCTGCATGTGCATGTTCCTGAGGGCGCCACGCCAAAAGACGGGCCATCTGCCGGCATTACAATGGCGGTTGCCTTGATTTCTGCCCTATGCGGAAAACGGGTGCAAAAATGTCTGGCAATGACTGGGGAAGTAACTCTGCATGGCAATGTTTTGGCCATTGGCGGCCTAAATGAAAAGTTACTCGCCGCCAAACGGCAGGGAATTAAAAAAGTTATTATTCCAGCCGAAAATGAACGGCAATTAACTGAGATCAGCGATAAAATCACAGCAGGACTGTCCATTATCACAGTTAAACAAATGTCGGAAGTGCTTGAAGCAGCCTTTGTTTAACTGGTTGCCCTCTTTATCCTTTTACCAATACACATGAAAATTACCGATGTAGAGTTTATTCTCAGTGTCGCAAACCTTACTCAACTCCCCAAAGACAGGCTAGGTGAGGTTGCATTTGCCGGGCGATCAAATGTTGGAAAGTCCAGTTTGATCAACTGTCTGCTCAACCGAAAAAAAATGGCAAAGATCAGCTCGAAGCCTGGAAAAACCCGCCTGATCAATTATTTCCGTGTAAATAAAAAATACTATTTTGTCGACTTGCCAGGCTATGGTTACGCCAAAGTTTCGAAGAGTGAAAGAGATAAATGGCAGAAATTAATTGGCGATTATATTGAAGAAAGCGAAAATTTACGAGTTGTCGTATCGATTGTTGACAGCAAGGTGGGGCCGACTCCGCTCGACATTCAATTGCTAGGGTGGTTGAAGGAAATTGGCAAGCCAATTATTATTGTCGCCACCAAAGCAGACAAGCTAACCCAGTCAAGCAGAGCCAAACAGCTAAAGAGTTTTGGTGAAACATTAAAATCTTTTACCGATGGCGATATTCAATTTTTTTCTGCGGTGAAAGGTTTAGGTAAGAAAGAGCTTACAGGAACAATTCAGAATTATTTGGAGCAACTATGAGATCGAGACTTTTCACCCCAGGACCGACACAAATCCCTGAAAGCGTGCAAGTCGCAATGTCAAACCCACTGATGCACCATCGCGGTTCTGACTTTAAGGATCTGTTTGGCGAAGTCATTAAAGATTTAAAATATTTTTTTCAAACCAGCTGTGAAATTATTACAGTCACCGCTTCAGGAACCGGCGCCATGGAAGCCTGCGTGGTGAATTTGATTTCAAAAGGCGATAAGGTATTGGCGGTAAGCGGGGGCAAGTTCGGCGCAAGATGGGGAGAGTTGTGCAAAATCTATGGCGGTGAGACGCATCTTCAGGAAGTGGAGTGGGGGGAAGCGGTCAATCCGGACGACATTAAAAAATTTTTAGTCGCCAATCCGGATACACAAGCTGTTTTTATCACCCACAGCGAAACCTCCACTGGTGTGGCGGCTGATGTGAAATCAATCGCCGAAATTGTCAACCAACATTCAGACGCGTTATTGGTAGTGGACTCAATTACTTCGGCTGGCGTATTGCCATTTAAAATGGATGAATGGGGAATTGATGTAGCGGTTACCGGTTCGCAGAAGGGGTTGATGGTTCCGCCGGGGCTTGCAGTTATTGCCATGAGCAAGAGAGCATGGCGACGCGTTCTAACTTCCAACACCCCAAAATTCTATTTTGATTTGAAAAAAGAAAAAGCAGCTCAGGAAAATTTAAGCACTGCATGGACTCCGGCAATTACACTGTTTATGGGCGCGCGGGAAGCCTTAAAAATGATTCGGAAAGAGGGTCTGGAGGTCATGTGGGAAAAGTATGCCCAGCTGGCTCATGCCACCCGGCAGGGCGTTTTAGCGGTGGGCTTTGAGCTGTTTGCAAAATCACCAAGCGATTCGCTTACCGCTGTAAAAATTCCAAATGAAATAGACGGAGTTGACTTTGTTCGACATCTGAGAGATGGTTATGGAATTCGGGTTGCCGGAGGACAAGGGCCTTTAAAAGGGAAAATATTCAGAGTCGCCCACATGGGGTATTACGATGCGCTCGATATGGTCGCGATGATTTCTGCAATGGAGTTAACTTTGCGTGATTTTGGTTGGCGGTTTGAAGCTGGCGCCGGCGTGTCCGCCGTGCAAAAAGTTTTTATGGAAAGTTGATTTCGGAGATTCCAGATATGGCTGATTTGAAAGTTTTGGTTTCAGATTCAATTGATAAAATTTGTGTAGCTGAGTTTGAAAAACGCGGTTGCAAAACAACCTTTCAGCCCGGCATGGGCGCAGATGAACTATTGCGGGAAATTCATAAGTACGACGGCCTGATCGTGCGCAGCGCAACAAAAGTGACTGCTGATGTTTTGCGGGCGGCAACTCGTTTGCGCGTTGTTGGACGCGCCGGATCAGGAATTGATAACATCGATGTGCAAGCCGCTTCTGACAAAAATATTGCGGTGTTGAGCACGCCCGGAGCAAATACCATTTCTGCCGCCGAGCAAACTTTTGCGCTCATGATTGCTTTGGCGCGCAACATTCCCGCCGCTCATATTTCAATGCGTGACGGGAAGTGGAGCCGCTCCGAATTTTCTGGCGTTGAGTTGTTTAACAAGACGCTCGGCATTGTCGGTCTCGGACAAATCGGAAAAGAAGTTGCCGGACGTTCGAAAGCTTTTGGTATGCGGGTCATTTCTTTTGATCCGGTTGCTCCAGATGAAAATTTTGAAAAGTCTGGCGTGCAAAAAGTTGATTTCGAAGAACTTATCAGGAGTTCTGATTTCATAACTTTGCATGTTCCTTTAAATGAACATACACGAAATTTAATTTCAGAAGCCCAATTTAATATTTGCAAACCCGACCTGCGCATTATCAATGTTTCACGAGGCGGCGTTATTGACGAGAACGCTCTTTTTCATGCGCTGCAAGCGGGAAAACTCGCCGGTGCCGCACTGGATGTTTTTGAGCATGAACCACCTGATGATTATCGTTTCAGCTCTTTCAGCAATGTGATTACGACCCCGCATTTGGGAGCCAGCACAATCGATGCGCAGTTGCGTGTGGCAGTGGAAGTGGCGCAAAGCGCAGGGGACTATTTGCTTGGGAAAAAGGTCTTAAATGTTGTCAACGCAAGCCAGATTGATTGAAAAGGATGAAATTTGTCTGTTCGTAAGCTGTCGTTTCGGGTGGAAAGCGATTTAATCTTTTATTTAAGGTCGTTTGGCTTAATGATCTCAATACATTTGAAACAGGGTCTTACGTCTCGAAAATGGCTATTGATAGAATCGCGAACTTGTTGGTGATTTGTGAAAAGGATTAAGCAATTGTTCATATCCCGCTAATTTGGTGGAATAGTAACAGGTAGATGTCCACTCCGCTTGGAGTCAATGAGAAAATGATCAATTAAGATTTTTATCGGCCGACAGAAATTCGTATCTTTGAGTATGGTCAAAAAAGTAGAAATAAAGAGTCCCCTTGGAGAAGTATTTGGCTTTCCTATACAGAATGAAAGCTCCAAGGCGATTCGATATAGAAAACAGAAACTGTGCCCTTACAACAACAAGGTTCCAAACTGTACAAAGGACAAGGCCAATAATCCAATAGGAGTTTGTAGCGTTTTTCATAAGGATGCTCCAGTAATAACGTGTCCCATAAGGTTTAGAGAAGATTGGTTGATAGTCGAAAGCGCTGCTGACTTTGCATTCGGCTCGAACGCAACATGGACTTCATTATCCGAAATTAAACTTGTTGACAATAATGGTCAATCAGCTGGTAACATTGATTTTGTATTGGTTCAATACAACGAGAAAGGTCAATTGATTGACTTTGCCTCTCTTGAGGTTCAAGGGGTATATATTTCAGGAAATATTAGAGGTCCATTTGAAGAATATATCAAAAACAAGTCAATAGATTTTGAGTGGCCAACAGGATACAATTACCCTAAGCCAGACTATCTATCTTCTTCGAGGAAAAGACTAATTCCGCAAATGTTGTACAAAGGTGGAATTTTTCAAGCATGGAAAAAGAAACAAATGGTTTCCCTTCAAAAATCTTTTTTTGAGACGCTACCCAAACTTCCTACAACTACTATGTCAAATGCTGATATAGCTTGGTTTCTTTATGACCTTGAGTTCAGCAAAGAAGAAAACAAATTTAATTTAGTTCTTTCAGAAAAAGTTTATACGGAATTTGAACCTGCTGTTTTACGAATAATAACACCAGAACCGGGCAAGGTTACAAGCTTCATTAATATTTTACAAACCCGTCTTGACGCACATTTGGATAAAAATCCACCGGATGCTCCGTCCCTAACAGACATACTCAGCAGTTAAGTATATGGACGGACAACTATCTATATTTGAAACCAAGCCCCAAAAGACAACCCCCAAAGTGGTCAATGTAGCTTCTGTTCCTCAAAGAAGCCCTTTTAGATATCCAGGTGGTAAGACTTGGATAATTCCGGTAGTGCGACAATGGCTCAAGCAGTCAAAGAAATCAAAGAAGTTACTTGAACCTTTTGCAGGTGGCGGCATTGTGAGTTTAACAGCTGCTTTTGAATGTTTGGCAGATAATATTACTATGGTCGAACTTGACCATGAAGTAGCGGCTGTTTGGGAAGTAATTATAAACGGAGATCACGCTTGGTTAGCTGATAAAATCTATTCCTTTGAACTGACTTCTGAAAACGCAAATCGTATTCTACAAAAGGAAAACATGTCAGTTAAAGAGCAAGCGTTCAACGTGATACTTAAAAACAGAATATTTCATGGGGGTATCATTACAAAAGGTTCAGGACTTATTAAAAATGGAGAAAACGGGAAAGGAATTAAATCCCGTTGGTATCCCAAAACACTTCGTGATAGAATAATGGCTGTCGGCTATGTCAAAAATAAAATGCAATTTGTCAGAGGAGACGCATTTGAAGAATTAGAAAAAATAAGGAGTGATAAGGATACTTTCTGCTTTATTGACCCGCCGTATACTGTTGCTGGAAGAAGACTATATACTCATTTTGACATTGATCACGATGCATTGTTTGCTTTAACTGCCAGCCTCAAAGGGAAATTCATGTTGACCTATGATGACACAGATGAAATTCGTGCATTGGCTGACAAATACAACCTTGATTTCCGAACTATTCCAATGAAGACAACACACCATATTCAAAAGAATGAAATCATTATAGCAGACAATTTTGAATGGTGGAAATAACGTTGCCTTCTTCAGTGTATAGGTAATATGTTTTTGTTCATAACTAAATATAAAACAAATCCTTAACAAGAGAACGGGACGTGTAAAAAGTACACGGCTGATTTTGCCGTTAGAGAACCGATGAATTCTTTTAAAATTGGCAGTCACTCTGTTTTTCAGCACTCTTACGCGAGAGCCTATGTCTAAAATTCTAATTGTTGAAGATGATCGAAATACGCTTTCCGGTTTGACTGAGATACTCAAAGAGGAAGGTTACCAAGTGTGCGCCGTGGACAATGCGAGCCAGGCGTTCAAACTTTTGCAAAAGCAAAAATTTGAAATCATGCTGACAGACTTGAAAATGCCGGTTATGAGTGGCATGGAACTGTTTGAAAGATCTATTCCACACGCGCCGGAAATGAAAACTGTTGTTATGACGGCCTACAGCTCGGTGAAAGATGCCGTCGAGGCGATGAAAAAGGGTGTTTATGAATATCTCACCAAACCGCTCGATCTCGATGAACTATTTGTTATTTTAGAAAAAGCCATTGGCGAGCAAAGCTTGCAACGCGAAAATGCTCAACTTCGCCAACTGGTTCAATCGAGCTATGGCTTTGGGAATATGGTTGGCCGCAGCGAGGCAATTCTACATGTTTTCAGGACGATTGAGAAAGTTGCCAAAACCCAATCGACTGTTCTTATTCGTGGAGAAAGTGGAACCGGCAAAGAGTTGGCGGCGCGAGCCATTCACTATAACAGTCCCCGCGCCAGGCAGCCGCTTATTGAAATAAGTTGCGCGTCTTTCCCGGAAACGTTGCTTGAAAGTGAACTGTTCGGATATAAAAAAGGAGCCTTTACAGGAGCTGATAGCGATAAAAAGGGTCGATTTGAACTAGCAAATAGCGGCACTATTTTTCTGGATGAAATCGGAGACGTTTCTGAAAATGTGCAGATAAAATTGTTGCGTGTATTGCAGGAACGCCATATCACCCGTCTAGGCGATGCAAAAAATATTGATGTCGATGTCAGAATAATTACCGCAACAAATAGGGACTTGGAAAAAGCGCTTGATGAGGGTAAATTTCGCGAAGACTTATATTATAGGTTAAATGTAATTCCCATTGTCATGCCACCGTTACGAGACCGCAGAGAAGACATTCCACTACTGCTCGAACATTTCATCAAAGCCACGTGTTTGGAAAATAAGGTGTCGGTTCCGGGTATTGCAGATGAAACGGTCGATTTATGTATCAATCACCCTTGGCCGGGAAATATTCGTCAACTTCAGAATGCAGTTGAAAATGCGATTGTGCTCGGTGATGGCTCAACGATATTGCCGGAACATTTGCCTTTTCATTCACCGAGAAGAAGGCCTGACAGAACTGCCGACAATTTTTTGCATTTTGCCGAAGATGATACTTTTAAAGGTAAAATTGAAGTTGCGGAGCGAATCATCCTGAAAGATGCTATTGAAAAACTGGGCGGCAATAAATCGGAGGCGGCAAAATTTTTGGATATTAGTTTGCGAACAATGCGGTATAAGATTCGAAAATATAACCTCTGATAAATTTATAATCTTTTGATGTTATCCCCACATCTTCCCCCGCGCTTGCGCAATTCCGTTTAAATTCTACAATAAATTAAATTTTCAGGCAGCGTGAGATCAGCGGAAAAATGTTGGCCTGTCGACAGTGTACGCGAGATTTACGAGGAACTTGCATGATGTATTCTCCTTTTGGTTTAACCGTATGGTTCAAAATACGAAAAGGAGTTTACTGAGCATAGGTGTCGTCCGCAGGATGCTTGCAAAAAAAACCCCGACAGCGCTAAGCCGGGGTTTTTATCCTGTTTTGTCGCCTGTTATGAAAACAGTAAGTCTAACCTTTAGCTAGCGTTGCAGCCTTATCTGTTTTCTCCCAACTGAAACCTTCTTCCGAACGGCCAAAATGACCGTAAGCGGCCGTTTTTTTGTAAATCGGTTTCCGTAAGTCGAGTTTGGCGATAATGCCTTTGGGCGTCAAATCAAAGTTTTTGGTCACCAGGTTTTCGATTTGTTCATCGGAAATTTTACCGGTGTCAAAAGTTTCGACGCGTACAGAGACAGGTTCAGCCACGCCAATGGCATAGGCAAGTTGAACCTCGCATTTTTCCGCCAGTCTGGCGGCGACAATATTTTTCGCAACATAACGCGCTGCGTAAGTTGCAGAGCGGTCAACTTTGGTGGGATCTTTGCCTGAAAAGGCGCCGCCGCCATGTCGACCGTAACCGCCGTACGTGTCTACAATGATTTTTCGACCGGTTAAACCAGTGTCTCCGTGCGGACCGCCAACTACAAATCGACCGGTTGGATTGATGTGATAAATAATGGTGTCGGCGTCGAAATACTTAGCGGGCAGAACCGGGTTGATAACCTTTGCAATAATTTCTTTGCGGATGGTTGCCTGATCGATGTCAGGATCGTGTTGGGTGGAAATAACCACGGTTTCAACTTTAATCGGTTTGCCGTTTTCATAACGAACGCTGACCTGCGACTTCCCGTCGGGGCGAACCCATGGCAAGCTTCCGTTTTTTCTGACTTCAGCTAGTTTTTGGGTTAATTTGTGCGCTAACGTAATCGGCAGCGGCATCAGCTCCTCGGTTTCATTGGTGGCAAAACCGAACATCATGCCTTGATCGCCCGCTCCTTCTTTATCAACACCCATGGCAATGTCGGGTGATTGAGTTTGAATTGTATTGAGAATTGCGCAAGTCTGAAAATCAAATCCAAAATTGGCGTCGGTATAGCCAATTTCCTTAATGATTTCCCTCACCAGTTGGGGAATTTCAATATAGGTATTGGTGGTAATTTCCCCTCCCACCAATACTAGGCCTGTGGTTACGTACGTTTCACAGGCAACGCGCCCGTGTGGGTCGTTAGCCAGGATGGCGTCCAGAATGCCGTCTGATATTTGATCAGCTACTTTGTCCGGATGGCCTTCTGTCACCGACTCTGAGGTAAAAAGCGTCGAAGGCATGGTCACTCCTTTCGTTTATGATATGATTGATTTAATGACTGTTGAATTATCTGTGCGCTGAAATGCTGATACTATTGCAATACTGCTTTAGATCAAGAATCAATCCTTTTGACCCGCCTTGCCTGCGTCATACGATTTGTCCGGCCTGTCGGCTATTTGGATGCTTTTTGATCAGACACTAATTAAAACGCAGGAAATTAAAATCCAAGATCTTTAAATTTTTGATGCATGATTCTGACCAGATAGCCTTCCACTTCGGAAGCTTTATCAAACTCAAGAGCTTTTTGGGCGATTTTTACAGCTTCGCGATGTTCTGTGGAGCGTAATATTTTTTTAATTTCCGGCAGCACATGCGGGCTAACACTGAATTCATCTAAATCCAAGCCAAGCAAGAGCAGAGCGGAGAGCGGATCGCTGGCCATATCTCCACACATGCCAACCCAAACGCCGGCGCGGTGTCCATCCTGTATTGTGCTTTGAATGAGTCGCAAAATGGCGGGATGTAAATGCTGGTATAAGTAGGAAATGCGTTCATTGCCTCGATCAACCGCCAGAGAATACTGCACAAGGTCATTGGTGCCAATGCTGAGAAAGTCAACCTCTTTGGCGATTTGATAGGCAAGAATGGCGGCCGACGGAACTTCAATCATCACGCCGGTTTCAATTTCTTCGTCAAAGGCGTGTCCTTCCTGGCGCAACAATTCTTTTGCTTGCTCAAGGGCGCTTTTGCACTCATGAACTTCACCCAACCCGGATATCATTGGAAAGAGAATTCGTACATTTCCAAACTTACTGGCTCTTAATATTGCTTTGAGTTGTTCCGAAAAAATATCTTTGCGTTCAAGTGAAATCCGGATGGCTCGCCAACCCAAAAAGGGGTTTTCTTCCGCCGGTATCTCCAACGATCGAGGCTGTTTGTCGCCCCCAATGTCCATTGTGCGAATGATAACCGTTTCGGGCGCCATTTTTTCAACGATATTTTTATACTCCTTAAACTGCTCTTCTTCTGAAGGGAGTTGCTCTCCTGCAAGGTAAAGGTAATCGGTTCTATAAAGACCTACGCCACGCGCGCCGTGTGATTTTACGGATTCGATTTCATCGGCGAATTCAAGGTTGGCCGATAGTTCAATCTCTTTTCCGTCCAGGGTTACGCAGGGAAGATCGCGCACTTCGGTCAGTTTTTCTTCGAGCTCATTCTGTTTTTGCTGAAGTTTCCGGTAATGATTGATGACATCGTCGTCAGGCTCAATAATAACCACACCTTCTGTGCCGTCAATGATGATGCGTTCATCGCCGGAAACCAGCCGGGTCAGCTTTCTTAAGCCAACGACCGCTGGAACTTCAAGGGAACGAGCTATAAGCGCAACGTGCGATGTTCTACCACCCGTATCGATTGCAAAACCAACCGCTTTGTGTTTGTCGAGCTTTACCGCTTCAGAAGGGGTCAGTTCAGCGGCAATAATGACGGCGTTTCCTTTAAGCCTGTTGAGGAAGTCTGTCCGGTCGCCCTGTATGTGTCTAATGACCCTTTGTTGAACATCTTTTAGATCTGCAACTCTGCTTTGAAAGAACTCCTGCCTGGATTGACCAAGTGATTCCTGATATTTTTGCATTGCATGAAAATAGGCCCAATCTGCGGTTCTCAATTCGTTTCGTATGCAAGCTTCAACTTCTGAGATTACGGTGTTGTCATCGAGTAGGAGTTGGTGAACATCAAAAATTCGGGCGTTGCTTTCGCCAATTCGTCGAGCTGCCTTGTTTTGCAGTCTGCGCAATTCGGTTTTTGCTTTTGACAAAGCAGCGTTTAATTTTTGAATTTCATCATCAATGTGATCTTTGTCGATGAGTGAGGAGTCAACCTCAACTTTCTCAGATGTTCGGGTAAAGGCTTTTGAAATGGAAATGCCTGGCGAAACGCCAATACCTGTGAGATAGTGCGCGCATTTACGCTTTATTTCCGAGACGTTCAATTGAAAAGATTAATCCTCGTTGAACTTATTTTTGACAAGTTCGAGCAGGGCTGACATGGCCTCGCTTTCATCCTTGCCGCGAACTGTCAGGGCTAGCTGCGCCCCCATTTCAGCCGCCAGCATCATGACACCCATGATGCTTTTGCCGTTGACTTCCTGTTCATCGCGAGCCAGAAAAACATCTGAATTAAATTGGGCGGCAATTTGTACAAATTGCGCCGCCGGTCTGGCATGCAACCCCAGTTTGTTTTTTATTGTAATTGTTTCTTTTTGCATCTGTTTAGATCCGTTTAAACAAGTAATAATCCATAAAGTAAAAGTGCGCTGAGCGCCACAGTAATCAATCGTTGCATGGAAATATGTTTGGCCAAAGCGATATATCCTGCCATTAAACCAATGAAAAATATAAGCTTAGACTGTAAGTTGTCCATCATGTTGTTTTGTAAGAGTATCGCGCATGCGCCCCCGAACAAGACAGATGAGGCTATTGAAATCCGTTTAATAATTGTATCAAAGCGTTTTGGCGACAGTATTTTTGTTATCTCAAAACCCAGTCTGTAACCTTTTGAAATTCCTGCAAAACGATGATAGAAATGTGGAATGTTGAAAGTCGTTAAAAAGGCGACTACGCCCCAAAATTCAAAACTCAGCGCGGTGATTACGCCGAGAAATGCGGTGGCGGGCTTCAGCGAGTTCCAGAACAGATTATCGCCAATTCCACCAAGAATTTCACTCATACGTTTTTTTAATCGATCAGGCTGAACCGCGTCGCCTGAAATTGTGGCGTCTTGTTCAATCTTGCAAATAGAGCCAATTATCCAACCTGCCATATATGGATGCGTATTAAAAAAATCAAGGTTTTTACGTAAAAACTTTTTCCACTGTTCCGGTTCTGGAAATAGTTTCTCAGCCAAAGGCGCCAGACAGTAGGCAAACCCTATGCTCAACATTTTTTCATAAGTCCAAATCGCCTGAATAAAGAAAGTGCGGTGGAATACTTGCAAATGCTTCATCAACGAAAGTTTGTCGGAGTTACTCTTCATACTGTTAAAATAGAACGATTGCTGTGGTTGTCAGCGCAAAAGTTGCCAAAGCAATCGTTATCCTTTTTCCGGTGGCAATAATTTTTAAAAACACCCCAAAGCCAATTCCGAGCAATAGCGGTTTGGCCAATGCAAAAAAACGGTCGGCGTTGCTTATATTTAATTTTGCAATCAGCTGCACCAGAAGATTGCCGATTGGGAATGCAATCAGTACGAACATAAAACCAAATAGTAGTGACATTGATAAGCCGAACAGAGTTAATAAAGTCAAACGCTGGCTTATTTTCCTCGTGTCAGTCAAAGGAAATCGCTGAATGAATCGAAAATTAATTTTTCGCAACTGGTTGCGCATTGGCGCTCCGACCCGGCTCAGCAGCGCTCCGTACAAAACGCTTATAATCCAAAGTTGGTTATTAAAGTTATGATAGGCGTTATGATTGCTCACAATGAGCATGGCCGCAACCAGACAACCGAGTTGACTTTCAGAAATTTTTGCGCCGCCAGCCGGCACTTCACTGAGAAATGGCAGTTGCAGAAGGGCGCCCGTCATTAAACCTAATCCGGGATTGCCCAGAATAATCCCTGCCAACGCGCACGCGACAAGTGGCTGCGAAATCATAACCTGCCAGGCCGCTTCACTGTCTGCGCAGACAATTCCCCCCAGAATGCAACATAAAAAGATTTGTGTTTCCATAGAAGATTAGGGCAGTTAGAAGTAGACGATAGCTAAACGTAGCAGAATTCCATCTCCGTGGTATGGCAGTTAGGTCTTATAAGTAGAAAAAACGTTGCCGGAATTTTGGGCAAGAAAAATTGAAAATATCCTTGCGTATTTTTCCTTCTGCCGAGCGGGACGCTAATAAAATCGCTGGTTTCAAAACCTGTTTTTTTTTATGCAAAGTAACGTATTCTAAATGAACCGAAAATGAAACAGAGAAATCATATTGTTTTTTTATAAATAGAGAGTTAGACTGTTACATTTTCGTAGCTTTTGACGATTAAAGTATAGTTATCTTGACCTTGATAATCAAGTAAAAATTTGTTTGCTGAAATGATAAAAAGTTATTTTGTGAAGAGTCTTTTAACGGCGGCTTTGTTTACTTTGCCCATTGCATTGCGAGGAATATTTTTTGTAAATATCAGTTTTCGGGGCGTTTTGTAGGGCGCCAGTTTTGTTTTAAGCCATGAATTTAATTCGAAGGCGGAAATCTCCCCTTTTAATTTTACCGCTGCGCAAATTACCTCACCCAAATCTGCATCTTCAGCGCCTGTTACGGCGCATTCCATCACCAAATGATGCTCCAGAAGCGTCGCTTCAATTTCAAGGGCGGATACTTTATAGCCGCCAGTTTTTATAATATCGACTGAGCTTCTTCCAATTATTCGGTAATTGTTTTCTTCTCTGACAACAATATCACCTGTTTTAAACCATCCATCCCAAAATGCATTTTTTGTCGCCTCGGGACATTGCCAATATTCTTTGAAGACATTTGGGCTTTTAATTTGGAGTTCGCCCTGCCGCCCCTCTGGGAGAATTTTATTGTTTTCATCAATGATGCGCGCCTGCACGCCAGGCAGCGGCGCGCCCACCCAACCCGGCTTGCGTTCGCCATGCAAAGGGTTGGACAAAGCCATGCCGATTTCGGTCATGCCATAACGTTCTAATAAAGTCTGAGCGCTGATTTCAAACCACTTGTTTAAGGTGGTTGCAGGCAATGCGGCTGACCCTGAAACCATTAGCCTGAATTTCGAACAGGCTTTTGACATTTTTTTTTGTGTCGCAGCATTTGACTTTTCCCAAAAATCAATCAAACGATGGTAGATGGTTGGAACTGCCATAAATAGAGTTAATGGATTGTTTATAAAAGATTGCCATACGTCTTCGGCGTCAAATTTTGGCAGGAAACGACATGTGGCTCCACACCACAAAGCGCAACACAGCACGTTGACAATGCCATGCGTGTGATGCAATGGCAGAACACAAAGAATTTGGTCATCTTTACGCCATTCCCAAGCTTCAACCAAACTTTTGATTTGAAAAGAAATATTGGCGTGGGTTAATTCGACCCCTTTGGGTTTACCGGTTGTGCCGCTGGTGTAAAGAATCAGGGCTGATTCTGTGTTGCAATCTTCAGCGCGGACAAAAGGTTCACTTTCAGGCAATTCTGCCAGGTTAATCGGTTGAATGGTTTGTCTGTTGAGAATCGGAGCAAGCAGTTCGCTGCGCTGCGCTGAGTAAATGCAATAAGCGGCGTCGGAGTTTTGTAATACATATTTTATCTCAGGCGCTGGATGGCTTAATCCTATAGGAACAGCGACGCCATCCGCCAACCAGATAGCCCATAGCGCCGCAACATAGTCAAAACCGGGTTGTACCATGTAAGCGACTCGCGCGCCATTTAACCTGCCATTTGTTTTTTCTATGGCCGAAGCTATTTTTCCCGCTCGCCTGAACAAGTCCTCATAAGTATAGGCGCCGGCCTGGTCAATGATTGCCGTTTGGGTGGAGAAGGTAGCGCTTCTTTTGATTAATTCTATGGTCACTGGTTCAACCCTCCTTTTGAGCATTCGCCTGATAAACTAGTAATGCCTTCCATCTTTCCGCCTCATTTTTTTAACGCTGGCAACGTCTTGATTTGCCGAAAAGTACAACTGTTTCGGCGCGTTTGTCTGTTACATTCGAAATAAATGGGAATATTTCACGAAAAATTGATGAGAATTACTCCTCAGGTCATCTAAACGATTTAACTGGCGGACGCCATTTTGATTTTCCAGGGCAATGTTTCGATAATTGCGATTGGCGCCGACATATAAGGCTGTCCACGGATTGACAAGATAGGTGATCAGAAAGTCGGCGTTGAGGTTTTTGTTGCGCTGAATATTGGTCAGTTGTTCGTTGGCAGAATTTGCATTGTAATCAAAAATCACTCTCAAGGATAGTTTACGGTTTAGCTGCCAGCTCCAGCGTGACTGAAAGAGGTGATCAGTAAAAATATGGGCTCCGGATTTTTCATCGCACAAACGGGTTAAAAAGTATTCGTTTTCGACTTTTAGCGCCTGGGTTGGTTTTATTGGAATTTCGATATTCCAGCTAACAAACTTACTGATTCCAGGCGCGCCATTTTCAATCGGATTAAAATTGACTGCTGTGCCGAAAGTATAACCTGTTTCAATGCCAATCGCGTCAAAGTAATTGCTTTGAAATTGTATGCTGCTGCGATTTTGCCGGAAACGTTTATTCTGAGAAAGTCCGGAGTAATCTGTTGCAAAAAGGAGTTCTGAAGAGCGAGTGTGGGAAAATTCGAGTTTATTTTGACCATGAAACTCAAATTCCAGGCTTGGGGTAATTGTCTCATCCAGACGCAGCGCATTGGTCGCCCAAATTTTTTGCAGGAAAATTTCCGGCCCCCATGCGATGAGAAATTTACCTTCAGGTCGAAATTTAAAATTAGTGTCATGATGTAAGTCGATGATGTTATTGCGTGGAATAAAGCCGATTTCTGTCTTGAAATTTGGTGATATCGAGCGAAAGTGGTTGTGGATGAATAGTTGGCGGCCATTGCGGTTGAGCGTTATGTTTATTCCGGTTCCACTGTTATTTTTTGTATTTGAGTCCGAGAAACTATGCGCGGCCTGCGCGTTAAAAAACCAGTTTGGCGTAAGCTTGGCGCGGGTGTCAAAACTGACTACGCGATTGTATGTGTCGCCCCACTTCATGTTGGTGAAAAGCAGACCTGCATTCGATTGTTTGCCAATATCCATCTGGATTCTGGCAACGCTGAAGTAAGCCTGTTTCTTGTAACGTTTGTCGTCGCTGGCAACACTTTTCCCTTTTGCATTGTCATCAATGATTAAGGCGCCGAGAGCGAGCGGACCCGATTTGCCTGTAAGTCTCAAACCCAGGTTGGGTTCGCCAATTCGACGCGTGAAAACAAGGTTGAGCCCATTATTAAGATAATTGGCATTTTCGAGAAAGAAAGGGCGCTTTTCCGGAAAAAATATTTCGAATCTTTGATTGGCTGTCACTTGCGGGCGATCGCTTTCAACCTGATTGAAATCCGGGTTGAAAGTTAAATCAAGGGTGAATTTATCTTTGATAACCACTTTCGCATCAAGGCCGATCGTTGCGTCAAAATTGTCATTGATGAAACGCGGATTGGCTTTGTTGCTGTCATCAAGCAGACGAAATGCGCGTGAAGTTATGTATGGGATGACCTGAAAGTTTCTGCCGGGTGAGATGTCGCGTAGTCCGGTTATAATGCCGGCCTGATTTAAGCGTCCATTAATGGCGCTTGAAACACGCGGCCAGAACACCTGCTCTGAGTTTCGTCGAATTTCGCGGAGGAAAATAACCCCCCAGGTTTGTTCCTGCGCAGAATTAAAACGCAGACTTTTAAAAGGAATTTGCATCCTGACCAGATACCCTTTGTCCGTAATTTTTCCTTCTGACGACCAGATGGTGTCGAAGGAATCATCAAAACCCTGGCCTTCTGTCCAGATTGCATCCCACTGAATGCCAAAGGGGTTGCATACAAATGCGTAAGCTCTGCGTTCATCGTTGAACGTGTCTATCATGATTTCTACCTGATCGTCATGGAATAAATTTTCCCGCACGCTTTTGGTGGCGCGAATTTGGTCTGCTTCATTATCAAATGCGATGAACATTAAATGAAGATTGTTTTGGTCGTATCCGGCGTAAACCTCGGTTTTTTGACTTGCGGGTTTTCCATCGCTGGGCTGCTGTTGAATGAACCCGGAAATTTTGCTCATTTGTAATGCAATAGCGGAGCTTGGGCGCATGTTTTCGAAATCTTCAAAACCGGGGGGATTTGCCATGCGATTGATTGTAATTTCTGGTTTGGGCGGCAGCGAGCCGACTGCAAACAAGGAAGAAAGTATGCAGAATTGTGCAAAGACTGCGCAGGTATTGTAGTATAACATAAAATGACCTTTATTGTAAAAAATCTAAGCTATGATGAGATGATTTAGGCGGGAGTAGCGTGGTTTATTGAGTACGGCAGTTTTTTGTTGAAGTTTCGCCATGATATAATTCGTTTTAGTTCTAAAAAGTTGAAATAGTGCATGCGACAATCTATTTTGCCACTAAAATAACGGCGCTTGGTAAACAAGCAATTGATTTTTTAGTCAAGGGGAATCAAAATAAGGGAGAGGAGGTGAGATGGTTTTTCGGACTTGCTTTTTTGTTTATGTTATTTTAGGTGATCCGGTTTTCAAAGAGTAGTATCTTTAGTTTAAAATATTCTAATCTATAACTGTTTTAGGAGGTTCAAATAATGCGTTCATTAACTGTAATGCTGGTTTTTTCTGCATTGACGCTGTCTTTTATGAGTTGTGGCGGATCCAAGCCGCTGACCAATACGAACATAGATCCAATGCCTGAGTGGTTTACCAATGTTCCACAAGATCCTAATTTTCTTTTCGCTCCAAGCACTGACACTTCACCTGATTTAAACCTGGCAATTCAAAAAGCAATGGTCAAGGGAAGAGCAGAAATTGGCCGTCAATATGAAGTGAAAGTTGAAGGTTTGACCAAGAGTTTTATGGAAGAGGTCGGCAATCCGGATGAGCCTGAAATGAACCAAATGTTCTCTCAAACCATCCAGACAGTTGTTTCAACCCAATTGCGCGGCAGTCGCGCAAAGAAAACGACCTATGTGAAAGATGGCAATAATTATCGCGCCTATGTGCTGGTTGAATATCCGATTGGAGCCGCTAATCAAGCTTTCATGGAAGCGCTTAAAGCAAATGAAAGTATGTATACGCGTTTCCGCGCCTCTAAAGCTTTCGAAGAAATGGATGATGAGGTTAAGAAATATGAAGAGTGGAAAGAAAAACAACGGGAAGGCGCTAAAACAAATTACTAATAGAAGTCACCTTGTCCAGTTGATGAAATGCCTTTCAATTTGAAGGGCATTTCATCACATACCGATAGCCATTGAGCCTCTTATGTTCAATCTGACAAAAAATATCGTCGTTGCTTTACTTTTGTTGCTTTGGGGCGTTGCGCATGCTCAGGGATATCCGTTGTGGTTCTATAATCAATCAGCCCTAAGCTGTTCGAATACGGTTGTTGGCTATGCCGCGCCGTCCTTTCTTGCTGATTCCGCCGCATCGTATGCGCGACAAAATGGCTATGAAAACTTTGCGCGTTTTGCCTCTACTGACATTTCGGGAAATGAAACATATTGGAACTCAGAGATCGGCATGATTTGGCTGCAATCGACCGTGGCCGAGTCGTTTGACTCAACTCGTGTCGCGACTGCCGCAAGAACCTTTACGCCTGTGGATACATTTGTGGTAGAAAAAATGATCGGCGTTTTACTCGCCCCGGGTCAGTGTCAACTGAGTCAATCATTCCGGGCGCTGCAATATCCGCATGAAATATCCAAACCCCTTTGGACGGTTCAGGCGCCGTCAGATGCGGCCAACTACTACGCTGTTGGTCGTTCGCCAACTTATTATTATGAGGCCAGCTCCTGGCAGGAAGCTGAGCAAAAAGCGCGGCTGGCTCTGGCTCGGCAAGTTTACACTAAAATAGAAACCTTGCAAAAAATTAGCTATGCGAGTCAGGAGATCACGCGTGAAGAAGTCGCGGTGCGCTTGCATGACGTTGAAGTTGTTTCGCGGTGGCGAGATTTAAAGGATCGCTTTTTTTATGTCTTGCTCAGAATGCGGAAAGTGAATGGCATGATTACAGAGAGTTTGGCTGAACCGAAACGCGCAGTTTCGCAGCAGGACTCGATTTTGAGCGCAGGACAATATGAAGGAACCGGAAGATGAGAATGTTCAGCATATTCAGTATTGGCTTTGTCGGCATGATGATTTTACAACCATTGCCACGACAGGAATTGTTTGCCCAGGATGATTATCAGGAGTGGTTGAAACAGCAACAGTCTGAGTTAAAGCAGTTTATTGAAGAGGATGACAAAGCCTTTGTAAATTTTCTGGAAAATGAATGGCGCCAGATCAATGTTGAGTCAGGACTTGTGCCTGATAAAGCGCCGAAACCCGTTAAATTGCCGCGCGTCGAAGCGCTGGCTCCAAAGGCGACACCGACATCAATGGGCAAACCCATTGACAATATTCAGCTTCCGCCAGATGTTCCATTGCGCCGCCCGGATTTAACTGGTTTGCCTAAAATAGATCTGAGAAAAGGAAACAATGTGGCGTTTGATTATTTCGGAATACCTGTTTCCATGGCTATTGACGAAGGATTCTGGAAGCCTTTTCGGTATAAAATGAATAACAAAGGGATTAGTAAAAGGTGGAAAGAGTTCAGCAAACTTGACTACAAAAAAATGATCAGTAAGGTGAAATATATAAAGGACGAGTTGAGGCTAAACGATTGGGGCTATGGCTTGCTTTTACAAGAAATCGCTGAATATGTTTACCCGAACTCTCAACTAGATCAGAATCTGTTTTTGTGGTTTGTTTTTACAAAATCAGGGTATGCCACAAAAGTTGGCTACAATGATGACGGCGTTTACCTGTTGACGCCTTCGAGCAATACGTTGTTCAGCGTTCGTTTTTTTGAAATGGATGACGCAACATATTACCTGATGAATTTTAGCGGCAAAATTCCGGATGTCAGATCAATCTATACATATCAAGGTGATTATCATGGCGCCAACGTTTTGTTTGACCTGCGTATCAAATCGTTGCCATTGCTGGCCGAAAAGAGCGAAACGCGAGAATTGCGGTTTAATTATTCTGGCGAGCAATATCTTGTTACTGCTCAATACAATGAAAACCTGGTTGCCTTTTTTATGAATTATCCCCAAACAGATCTTGAAGTATATTTCGAGACGCCAATGTCTCCGCTAGCCAGTCGCTCGCTAACAGTGGGGCTAAAGCCAATTATAGATGGAAAGTCAGAAATTGAAGCAGTGAATATTTTGCTCAGGTTTGTCCAACTCTCTCTTGAATATAAAAATGACGCCGGACAGTTTGGCAGGGAGAAATATCTTTTTGCGGATGAAACGTTATTTTATCCTTTTTCCGATTGCGAAGATCGGTCGATTCTTTTTGCTTATTTAGTGCGAAATCTGCTTGGTCTGGAAGTTGTCGGGTTGAGCTACCCCGGTCATATTGCAACGGCGGTGCATTTTTCCAGCGACGTTGCAGGGGAAGTTGTGGTGTATAACAACAAAAAGTTTGTGATTTGCGACCCGACTTATATCAATGCAAGTATCGGCATGGAAATGCCGATTGTGCAAGATAGTGAGCCTGAAGTTATCAAATTAGCTTCCATGAAGTGAGCTCAGAAGAGCTTTCGCCAGCGATAATTTGAGGGTCAGACTGAAACGTTTTCAGTTATAAAGGAAACTGGTTTTCGGGAAAAAACACTTGCGGAAAAACGCTTCAAAACTAATCGATCTCCCGATTATAAAACACTTTGTAAAAATACATTTTTCGCGCTTCATCAAAACCACGTTCGATAAATTGTGTGGCCTCCGCTACATCCTTTGAATGCAATTTTACTTCTATATGGGTGTCTAACTTAATAATACTCTTGAGTTTTCGTTTTGCTTTTTTCACCTCCTCCGGGTGAACTTCAAACGGCTCATTATAAAACGCTTTGGTCGCGTCGTCGCGGTTTTTGATATAATCGACGAACTGTTCGCGGCATCGAAACGGCTCCAGTATTTCGTTGGAGAAGGAGCTGTAGTCGAATACATCTTCCTTGCCGAAATAATCCATCGCCGCGCCGTTGAACTCAAACTGTTCCTCTTTTTGCATCATACTGGGCGCGACTTCAGTGGAGAAGTCAACGTACAAATCCATATATTTTTTTGTGTCTTCCCGCGATGGATTGATATCAATTGCGCCAAGAAAGTGATCGTGCCAGTAGCCGTCATCTTCTTTTTTGCGATTCATGGTTAATAAGCGATAACCAATTTCACCAGCGCTGCCAATGACCATGCAACCTTTGTCAATTTTGACTGGATCGTAACCCCCCTTAAATTGCAAGTCAAAGCCCGAAGCCAGTTCGAACATTGTAACGAATGGCTGTTTGCTTTCAAATTTGAATATGCCGATTGCGTCGGTTATAACGCCATCAAAAATCACCTCGGAAAAGTGAGCGATGACCAGCTCGCCGCTGCTAATATAGGGGCTTATGCCGCAGTCATAAAGATGTGTCGCAATTTCGTTGCATTGGGCGATGAAGCTATCTTTTTCGGCAAATATTTCCTGGCAGGCAGCGTAGACCGGATTTTGGCCAAGCTCGGCCTCGTGATAAAACTTTTTCAAATCGTGCTGTTTAAACGCGCCGGGAAAGTAGTTTAGAAGGCTTTCTGAAAGTTCATCGCCAAAGTCGAACAATGACTTTGCGGGTGTATAGGTTTTCCCCTCGCTTTTATTGCCGATGGAATGCAGAGTTATTTGCTTCAAAAAGGTTGACGAAAAGTCAAGCATACATCCTCCTGAGAACCGGGTCAAAGTGATTTGCCAAGCGGACAAGATAGAATATGCCATGCTTAATGTCAAAATGTTTCGCTGCGTTCTTTTTCAAATTGTTTCACTGTGTCGCTATGAGATTGCTGTTGAAAATCCGTACAAGTTGTATAGTCTATATTTTTAACTGTTTATGGATATTTCTCCTTTTGGATGAGTTTGTTTTTGAGACAATAAAGGGTCTGCTTACCCTGGAGAAAGTTTTGTTAAATTTAAAGTTATAGTAAATGGTTGGTTTTGGCTTGATTGTTGATGTTTCCAAGGCTTTGTTATACCCTCCAGGGTTGTCGTGGCTCAATGACAACCCTTTTTTTCTCTTCTCCTGACTTGCGTTTGTTGAAAAGTCTCTCGTTCGTATAAGGGAAATATAACCAATACACGAAATGAATTCGCGATAATAATGACTCTATTAAAATTGTCTCTGCTGATAATGAAGGACGTATTTTGATAAAAGACTTGCACGCTACAATATCACGTTGTGAGTATCCAACGATACTCTGTCTTCAGGCCGGCAATGTGAATACGGGAGCATTTGACAGTTTTGAAGAAATTATTGATTTTACTCATTCCCCCAAAATATGGGTTTATGTGGATGGTGTATCAGCACGGCCTGGAAGGCGCGTGCCACACGACTTTCGTTTTTTGTTTAGCAGGGACGCGCGGCGAATTTTGTGATTTCGTTTTAGGACATCATCCATTCTTTTTTTTACATTATTTTTCAAAGCAAACTCTATTCCTACACCAATAGGTAGACCTACGGTGATTCCTAATCCAATTTTATCAAGCAAAACCCCACAAAACCCCAATGGTTAATCCGGTTATAAATCCTATAATAATCCCAATTGAATAGGCTATTAGTTCATTTTTTTTTCATTTCTTATAGTCCCGTTTGAATTCTACACAACGGTTGTATAAGAATAGTAGCCGATTGCAGAACTTGAATTTTTCAAGTTACCACTAAATTTTATTTGGGCTACAATATTTGTATTTACTACTATTTAGGCTATTATTTTTATACTTTGTTAGGCACTGGCAGTGTTCATTCTCCATATTTTAAGAACAAAATATCAGATTTACAATTATAAGTCTGTTGGTCTTGATACCAATAAAATTCCGTTTCAAGACTTGTCATATCCATTAATAAATTGTCCAAGTGTTCGTTTATTTTTTCTCTTAAAAAGACAATGTTTCGTTTTAACTTCCAACTATTTGTCATATCAGTTTCATCAGTTAGAACCAAGAAAAATCTATTAGAAGCATCAAACCTTGCTTCTCCTTGGTTTTCATAAAACCACTTTTTCAGTTCGGTAGGATTTTCCTCTGCCTCTGCAATTATATTTCTTTTATGCTCTTTTAAAGTTTCTATAAACTCTCTTGCTCCTTCTCGTTGGTCTTCTGAAATAATATTCTGAAGATGTAATTTAAGTTCTTTAGGTTTTAAATCGGTTGGGATAAAAATATCAAGTTGATGACAAATTCTTTTTAGCATTGTTAATTCATTTCCGTAACCATTACCTCTTAATTTATCAGCAAGCAATTGTTCTGGAAAATAAGTTACTTTTAAGTCGAATGGTATGTTGTTGATAAAAAAGTCAATCTTTTTCACTAATCCTACAGTAGGCAATACAGATTGATGGTCTTTGAATAAATCCTCTATAAGAATTGAAGTCCAATGGTTATACCAAGAGTTTAGAGTATAACTCGTACTTCTGCCACCTGATGGTTCTTTACACAGTATTTGTTTGCTAATTAAATTCTGAATATCCCGAAGCGCTGTATCTGCCGAGCATTTAGCAATTTTGGCCCACTTCGATGTCGTTAGTTTACCATCGAATCCATCCAGCAATTTATTGAGCAATAGAATTTGTCTGTTATTTAGAATTTGTGTCGCCTGCTTATTCCAAAATTGATGTTTATCAAGCACTTTAGCAAGTATTTCGTCTGAAGCATTAAGTGCATTCATCAAACAATTTAGAAAGCATTGCAACCATGGTGTTATATCAAGCAAGCCTTTTTGCGATTTTTCCAGGATATTGTAATATTCTTTACGCTCCAATCTTATTTGTGCCGACATACTATAAAACCTCTGAGATAACCCATCGGCCTTGGCGAGCAACATGTCTGTAATGGCACGGGCAATCCTGCCATTGCCATCTGCAAACGGATGTATTGTTACAAACCACAAATGCGCTAATCCTGCTTTTAATACCAGGTCAAGCTTGTCTTCGCGATTAAACCAGTCTATAAATATGTTCATTTCTTTTGCCACTTGCGTGGCATCAGGAGCTTGATAATGTATTTTTTCTTTTCCCATTGCTCCAGATACAACCTGCATCGGGCCTGCGGAGTCATCTCGCCACTTATCGACAATAATTTGATACAACCCGCTTTTTTCTGTTGGAAATAAAGCGCAATGCCAGTCAAAAAGTCTTTCTGTCGTTAAAGGGTTCTCAAAATGTTGCGTTGCATCAAGCGTCATATCAACAACGCCATCAACATCTTTATCTGAAAAAACAAAACCGGGAATATCCATGCCCAAACGTCTTGCTAACGACGAGCGCACTTGTTCCGGATTCAATATTTCACCTTCAATTTCAGTTGATTTCAGCACATCCAAAGTTAATGTTGCCAAAGCAGCTTCGCTTCTTAATTCAAATCCAAGCGATTCCATTTTACCTGAAATTCGCCCTTGCAAATTTCTCACTTTTCCGAGAAGAACCAACAAAGTCTCATTATTCCATGTGAAATTTGGCCAGGTATCCTGTTGATATAGATACATTTTCATTTTCCGCATTATTTGCGATAAATATACAGCTTATTTACCGAAGAATAAAACAATGTCCGCATTTATTGCGGTAAAAAACACCATCTTTCTCCGCAAAGCCACCTATTAGCCTTGCAGGTAACTCTACTATACACATAAAAGTAAGTGTTTTATACAAAGCTGAACTGCGCTATAGTGATCAGATTTCCAAATAAAGCTGCATTAAAAACAGGGGCGGCGCCGAAATAGCCGCCCCTGTTTTAGAGACAATTACGACGGGTCAACCAGTCCCAGCCGTTCCAGATATTGCGGCTGCGCCTTTAGGGTGATGCGGATCACACCGCGGAAGTC
>Ga0316192_10000126_pt1 | contig 51298 bp, 48 predicted proteins | sample MerIslwburrow_MG_FD_204931 | JGI IMG/M metagenome (GOLD analysis project Ga0316192, IMG submission 204931) | Coastal sediment microbial communities from Maine, United States - Merrow Island worm burrow | ecosystem: Environmental > Aquatic > Marine > Coastal > Sediment | place: USA: Maine...
GGACGGTGAGATCTATTTCCTGGATCCGAAGGAACGACATCTGGAGCCATTTCCGATACCCAAAGAAACAACCCTCGAGGAATCACTCGCCTGGATGTACCGCGAGTTCAAGGACAAGGATGTTTCCGCGGTAACGCCTACCGCGAAATGGTATGCCGGCGAGGAAATGGACTGGGAGTACGCGGTATCGTTGCTGTTTCAAGGAAACTCAAGCGTCTGCTAAGCGCCCGATACCGGCCGATCGGATGCTAGGATTGGGCTAAGCTTGACGGGCTGCTTCTGACCCGACGCGGACATTCCCCCGTCTCTAATTTAGGAGTCTGCAATGTCTAACCATAGTCAATTGAAGCCGAAGTTCGATGCACAAGGCAGCAAGTCCGAGACAGAACGTCAGGAGGAGGACGGGGAGCAACCGTCGAAAGCGTCAAGCTCTGGTAATGAGCGATCAATCGGACTTATTTGTTTCATTGTCGGGATGTTTATGTTGTTGTCAGGCGGTTCAGTATTCATGGTTTTGCTCGGAATTCTCCTGATGATGATTGGCCTTCCTCTTATGATATTTGGCCGGGCGGCGGGCTTTTTACCCTAGTTTTGGTAGTGGTAAGCAGCCATTCACCCAGTGATTCACTCTGTGGCTGGTGATGATCCGAAGCGGAAATTGAACTGGTTTGGAGTACTTGCCATGAAAAAGCTACAGGTTCTCGCAACTCTTCTGCTGTGTTCACAGACAACGTTGGCTGACACCACGTCTGATCTCGTTGATGCTGCCACGGAAGGCCAAACGAACACCATCCAGGCGCTGCTAAGCGGCGGTGCCGACCTCAGGGCTGCTGGGGGGACGGCGGTGATTTCGGCAGCGTACTCTGCGCTGGAGCGGCAAGGCAATGGGGAGTCATTTGACGACCAGGTCGAGGCCGTCCGGATACTCGTTAACGCCGGGGCAGACCCGAACGCGCATTTAGACAATGGCATTACAACGCTGATGCTCATGGCTATTCTGGGCCAGGCTGACGCCGTGCGCGATTTGCTGGCGGCTGGTGCGGACGTAAATACAGCGAACAACGCCGATGGCGGGACCGCGCTCATATTTGCGGTCTACGGTGGCTCGACCGAGATCGTGTCACAACTGATTGAGGCTGGCGCGGACCTCAACGTCAAGGACGCCGGGACAGGCAACGACAATGGTCGGACGGCATTGTCCTATGCCGAAGAAAAAAACCATGCTGAAATAACGGCAGTCCTCAGGCAGGCGGGTGCTACGCCGTAATTTTCATCTGCTTTAAGACGGGTGCCGTATCCGGACGCACGCCGCGCCAGATGTTGAATGACTCCGCGGCCTGTTCCACGAGCATGCCCCAACCCATAACAGAGCGTTCAGCACCCTGTTTACGCGCCCACTCGCTGAAAGGCGTCGGTTTGAGGCCGTAGGACAAGTCGTAGCACAGTGTGTCGCTCGACACGGCGGCGGCCGGGTAAGGGGGCGCCTCACCTTTGAATCCGGCAGAGGTCGCGTTGATGATCAGGTCGTACTTCTCGTCTACAGGAACGGCGTTGAAGCTACAGGCTGAAACGGGCCCGGATTGTGAGAAATGGTCGGCGAGAGCATCCGCCTTGTCGATGGTGCGATTGGCGATGCGTAGCGACGCGGGCTGCATTTCGAGTAGTGGGCCGACGATGCCGCGTGTAGCGCCACCGGCGCCAAGGATCAGGATGTTCGCGCCCTCGATCGTTGTCCCCAGGTTGATTACAAGATCGCGCAGGATGCCGATGCCATCCGTGTTTTCTCCATGAATCTCGCCGTCACGAAAGGACAATGTATTGACCGCACCTGCGGTGTTGGCTCGCTCGCTCAGGTGATCGCAGAGTTTTACGACTTCGCTCTTGTGCGGGACGGTGATGTTGAGACCCTTCCCGCCCGTGCGCTGGAATTGGCGCACGGCCGTTTCGAGTTTTCCTGGCGCAACCTGCAGCAACTCGTACTGAAGTTCCTGATTGGTCTGCAATGCAAATAGACGATGGATGACCGGAGAGCGGCTGTGAGATACCGGGTAGCCCATTACTCCATAACGGTCCAATGTCGTCATTCGCTCTCCGCGAGCCAGCGCGCTGCGTCAATCGCGAAGTAGGTCAGGATCGCGTCGGCACCTGCACGCTTGATGCCGAGCAACGACTCTAACACGACCGACCGTTCGTCCAGCCAACCGTTTTGAGCTGCGGCCTTGAGCATCGCGTATTCGCCACTGACCTGGTAAGCGAGCGTTGGGACCTCGTAGGCGTCCTTCACGCGTCGGACGATGTCGAGATACGGCATCGCCGGTTTGACCATTACCATGTCGGCACCTTCATCGAGGTCGAGGCCGACCTCGCGTACCGATTCGTTGCTGTTCGCCGGTGATACCTGGTAGGTGTGCTTGTCGCCACCCTTGATGTTTTCTGCCGAGCCGCAGGCGTCACGAAACGGGCCATAGAAGCTGGAGGAAAACTTGGCCGAGTAGGCGAGGATCACAGTGTTGATGTGTCCCGCATCCTCGAGCGCAGCGCGAATGGCCCCGATGCGGCCATCCATCATGTCAGAGGGTGCGACGACATCTGCACCGGCATCGGCGTGTGAAACAGCCTGCCGCACGAGCATGTCGACTGTAACGTCGTTCAGCACGTAGCCGTCGTCATCGATAATCCCGTCCTGACCGTGCGTCGTGTAAGGATCGAGCGCAACGTCTGTGACCACCGCAAGCTCCGGCAGTTCTGCCTTGATGGCTTTGACCGTACGTTGCACGAGACCATCCGGGTTGGCGCACTCCGCGCCATCGAGACTCTTTTTGTCCTGGTCAATGACCGGAAACAAGGCTACCGAAGGGATGCCAAGATCACGCACTTCGTGTAGTTCCTTCAGCAGAAGATCGATACTCTTCCTTGAGACGCCGGGCATCGAGGCAACATCCTGTTCGTTGCCCTCGCCATCGAGGACAAAGACCGGGTAAATGAAATCGGCGCTCGAAAGCGTGGTTTCCTGGACCATCTTGCGAAGGGCTGGCGTACGCCGGCTGCGGCGCATACGAATCCAGGGGAACTGTCCAGGTGAGGAAGCACTCATAGCTATTCAGAATAAGAAAAAGAAGTACTTATTTTCCCTGTATTTAGGTAGGGTTTCCACGGTTTTGGGCTGTTTTATTCGGTTTGGGTAATAAATATCAACAGGGGTGGGTCATCTCGAATGACAAGTAGCAGCGGTCAGGGAAAACGCCGGCAGAGGTTTGACAGCCTCGTCACCGTTTTCTACCAGGACATGTACCGTTTTGCCGCCTGGCTGAGCCGGGACAAGGCAATCGCGGAGGATGTCGTCCAGGAGGCGCTATTGCGCGCCTGGAAGTCCCTGGACTCCCTGCGTGACGACAGCGCGGCCAAGCCATGGCTGCTGACGATCGTCCGGCGGGAGAACGCCCGCTACTTTGAAAGGCGTCGTCTGGAGACGGTCGACATCGACAATCTTTCGGCGACACAGGCGGCATTGCTTGCCGAGGCACCGAACGAAGAGATCGATGATTTGCGCACAGCAATTTTCGGTCTCGAAGACGATTACCGCGAACCGCTGGTCCTGCAGGTCCTGATGGGCTACAGCACCAACGAGATCGCCGAGATGATGGGCTTGAAGCAGGGTGCGGTTCTGACGCGCCTGCATCGGGCCAGGCACAAGCTAAAAGACAGCGTGGCGAAAGAATGACAGGCGAGCACGACAATGATTTTCAGCAATATCAGGCACTGGACCTGAAGATCGCGAAAGCGCTTCAGATCGAGGTGCCCGAGCTGAACATGCCGGAGCTGCCTGATATTGATGCATCCGGAGTGACGCCGATGCCAGCTCGAAAGCGCTCCATGACTCCCGTGTGGTTTGCAGTCGCCGCGACGGTGGTTCTTGCTGCCTCGATATCCGTTCGCATGTCGGGCGTATTCGAAAGCCATGGTACGCTGGCCGACGAAATTCTCGCACACATCGACCATGAGCCCGGCGCGTTACGAGTCACCGATATTCCTGTGTCAGACGACCGGCTGGCGCGCGCTGTACCTGCATCGCTCGGGGTGTACGAGCGCGGCGACTCCTTGATTACCTATGCAGAGCCCTGTGTAATAAACGGTAGCTTGGTGCCGCACCTGGTAATGCAGGGACAGTACGGGCCCGTGACGATCCTGTTAATGCCCGACGAAGAGGTTGCCGAAGCGACTCCAATCGACGGCAAAAATGTAAAGGGGGTCATTCTCCCCGTCGGCGATGGCAGCATCGCGATCGTTGGTGATCGCGACGCGCCGCTTGAACCGATCAAAGAGAATGTGTTGACTTCAGTATCGTGGACGACGTGACGTCCCGTGCTGTGTATTTAAAGCCCGGACACGGGCATCAATCCTGGTAGGAGAGAAGAAGATGGCAGAGAAGAAAGTTATTAAGCCGGTAGCACTGGCTGTAGGCGCGGCACTGGCCGGTTCGTTCGCAATTTCAGGTGCAGTTAACGCGGCGGATACGGCCCAAAGCCCGTTCTCGATTTCAAACCTCGAAGTTGGCTACATGCTGGGTGACGGTGAAGGAAGCTGCGGCGGTGACAAGAAAGCTGAAGGAAGCTGCGGCGAGAAAGAAGGCGAAGGCGCTTGTGGCGAAAAGGATGCTGAAGGTTCTTGCGGCGAAAAGGATGCTGAAGGCTCCTGCGGCGAGAAGGATGCTGAAGGTTCTTGCGGCGAATCCAGCGAGAAGGAAGGCGAAGGCAAGTGCGGCGAAGGTAGCTGCGGCGGTTCTGTCTAAGCAATTCTTCACAGAAGCAAGAAAAAGCCCGCACTTGTTGCGGGCTTTTTTTTGCTACATTAATTTGCATGAGCAAGACGATTACGCGCTGCAAATGGGCAGAGGGAGTCAGCCTCGATTACATCCGCTATCACGATGAAGAATGGGGTGTACCTGCTCACGACGACCGCACGCAATTCGAGTTCCTGATTCTCGAGGGCGCCCAGGCCGGCTTGAGCTGGTCGACCATTCTCAACAAACGTGAGGGTTATCGAAAGCTGTTCGCCGAGTTCGATCCGGAAAAGGTTGCTCGGTTCACGAAGAAACGCGTGGAGAAATTGTTGCTGGATCCGTCCATCGTTCGCAATCGCCTGAAAGTCGAGTCGACGGTCACTAACGCGAAGGCCTTTCTGAAAGTGCAGAAGGAATTCGGCTCGTTTAGCGAATACATCTGGGGCTTCGTCGACGGCAAGCCGGTGCAGAATAACTTCAAAAAGGACAGCGATGTACCGGCAACCTCGCCGGAATCCGACGCCCTGAGCAAAGACCTCAAGAAGCGCGGCTTCCGATTTGTTGGCAGCACGATAATCTACGCACACATGCAGGCGACGGGCATGGTCAACGATCACGTGACCGGCTGCTTCCGCCACAAGCCGTGCGCGAAACTGAAGTAACGACAGCCCCGAGAACGACTGAATATTGCATTTCCTGCCGGATTAGCGATTACAATCAGCATAGAAGCTGAGATTCAGTTCGTCGGAGGGGAAGAAAATGCCGGAAGAATCAACAAGTAAACCAACCACGTGGTTCTGGGTCCTCGCAGGCGCGATGCTCGTCTGGAACCTGATTGGCTTCATGTTCTATTACCAGCAGTCGACGCTGACGCAACAAATAATGCAGGACGCCGGGCTGACCGCACAGCAGATCGCTCACATTACGAATACACCGGCATGGGGTCATTCGGGCTACGCCATCGCCGTGAATGCCGGCGTGCTTGGCGCGATATTCCTGCTGCTCCGAAAATCGTGGGCCGTACCGTTCTTCGTGTTATCGCTGCTTGGCGCGCTGGTGCAGGATCTTGACGCGTTCATACTTCGCGATGCGATCGGTGCGTGGGGACCAAACGCCGTCTATCTGCCGCTCACGGTAATCCTAATCTGCGTTGCCGAAATTCTGTATGCACGTGGAGCGAAAGCAAAAGGCTGGCTGAGCCGAGCGCGCTAGTTACCAATTGTTATCAGCGTCAGGGCTGACAAGCCCTGTGGCGTATTGTGCGAGATGGCGCCAAGGTAGATCGTATTTGAGATCAGGCCCGCCCAGTTGACACTGACGGTGCCCGTGGTCCCGGCGTTCACGAATGCAGGTCCGTTTGCAGTCATGTTGCCCTTGTCGTCAGTAATGCCAAGGCCCCAGGCCAGCAACTGGTAATTCGCGCCCGGGCCACCCTGGACCTGGTCGGTCTCGAATCCGTGTACGTGCACCGCATAAAGCCCTTCGGCCGGGCGGAAAACGTCCACGCGCTCCTCTGACGTTGGCTCACCACTTTCGCCAATCTTGAAGCAGCTGGACCCGTCGAGGCCGCAATAATAGACGTACAGGTCAAGATCTTCGTCGCCGTCGGTCAATGCGTCGAACAAGGCGAAGCGAGCGAACAGCTGGCCTGCGGGAACCGAGATGATGTGGCGCGTAACGCCATCGGTATTGCGGAATGTGAATGTCTTGGTCGGGTCGTTGTCGACGAAACCATCCAGGACAAGAGGCAGGTTGAGCCCGTGCACGCGTGGCGTGTATCCGCCGGAATAGCCGAACATCACGTCGAAACTGAGATCGCCGGTGCCGCCGACCGTCGTGATTTCCTCCGGCGCGAGCACCGATGTCGGCTTGACCGCAATCGGGCTGTACACGGCATGCTCAGTGGAGCGCCAGGTATACGAACCGAATCGCCAGAGGTCCAGCGGACCCGATTCGTAGGTTATCGTTAAATCGAACGTCGCAGACTCGCCAGGCGCGAGCGAAATACTATTCGGGACGACGTCGACCCGCATGCCAGGGGGAGGAGAAACCTCGAGCAAATACGAACCGGCTTCGTCATCGACGTTAGTGACGCGGCGCGTGACTGTCTGCGAATTTGCCAGTTCTGATAACGAGACAGAAGGAAGGTTGAGCTGTCGCGCTTCCGACGGCACACCTGCCGCGTCGAGTTGATCACAGCGCTCCTCGGGAATGGCAGGTGAATCGATACCGCACGCAAAGGCGTCGTACTCGTCGTCGGAAATTTCGTAAGCGAGTCCGGGGTCGACTGCAGAATTCGGGGCAATGTGGCCGGACCCAAAATCGAACGGGCTGGCATCGCCAACGCCGCTGGAGGAGGTGATGTCCTGACGAGATGTCGTCATGAGTGCCGACTTGATAGTTGCCGGCGACCAATCAGGGTGTGCCTGCCGGATCAACGCAGCAACACCGGCCACATGCGGCGTCGACATGGAGGTGCCGCTCAGGTACGCGAAGTTCTCGCCCGCCGTGGAGTAGGCCGAGTCGGGCGAGAAGCCGGCAAGAATATTGACACCCGGCGCCGTGACGTCGGGTTTGAGTACATCGGGCACCGGCGCCGGGCCGCGCGCCGAGAACGTCGCCATGTCGTTCCCCGAATCGCTCGACGCCAGCAGGAGGCCCTTGTCCAGAACGACGGTTACGTCATTACCCGCATCAAACTCTGCAAGAATCAGGTTGGCGTCCGCCTGCCCCATCATGAGAGCAGGGATGTCGGACAGCCCCGATTCGCCATGCATGACGATCGGGTCACCGGCGATGTTATAGACGATGGCAGCGACAGCGCCGGCATCGGCAGCATTGGCAACCATCGTGTCAAAGCGGCAGCCGGTTCGCTGGATCAGCGCAATGTTGCCGGTGATTTCATCATTGTTCACGAGCACCTGGCAGGCGTCGGCTTCTGAGCCGGTCGCACCGGAATCAAGCCCGATATCTTCGTCATCGACGAGAACGAGTCGGCCCTCGATTGGATCGACGTCCTCGAGCGGCGGTGTAAATGCCGCTTCGGTGATCGCGTACCTGCCGGCAATTGAGGGCGGAGTGCTGATTTCGAAACCTTCAACGTGCGACTCGCCATCACGCGTGGATGCAGCCGCTGTAATCACCCACGGACCGCCAGCGGGAGAGCCAATGGTGCCTGCATTTGGGCCCTCGTTACCGGCTGCGACGACAGCGACAACGCCGGCTTTCGCCGCCGCCATGAGGGCGACATCATCGGGTGCGGTTACTCGATTCAGTGAACTGCCCACCGAGTAATTGATCACATCGACGCCGTCGGCCACAGCGGCGTCGATCGCGCGAGCAAGGTCCGACGTGTTGCAGCTTGCGCGGGTGTCACCTGGCCGCAACCAACAGGCCTTGTAAGCCGCAATCCTGGCCTTGGGCGCGATGCCCTCAACGCCGCCAATAAGGGTGCCAAAGATCGACGCGCTGGTGCGATTACCGGCGGCCGTGGTCGCCGTGTGAGTGCCGTGCCCGTCGGCATCACGCGGCGAGAGAATCTCGTCGGTGTCAATCGGGCCGGTTTCAAGCGCGCCGTCAACAAACCAACGCGCACCGATCAGCTTGTTATTGCAGTCCGTCGTCTCGAAGCGTTCGCCCGCGACGCAGGCGCCGTTCCAGTCTTCGGGTTCCTCGAATTCCAGGACGTCGGGCAACCTGCGGTACGAACGACAAAGCCACAATCCAAGCAAGGTAGTCTCGGCCCAGCTGCTGCGGCAAAGTCGCGGCATGTCCGCGGCCCGGGTATCGCGCAGCGCGGGGTGCTCGGGTGCAATCCCGCTATCGATGACGCCGATAACGATGCCGTCACCATCCAGGCCTTCAATGCTGCGCAGACCGTCTTCGCCGTCGAATAATCCGAGGAATTCGGGACTGTGTCTCGTCGCCATCGGTCGGATTTCGTCCTCCCAGACATTGAGGACTTCCGCGTCGTGTTCGAGTTTCTGCGCCTGCGCAACGCTCATCCGCGCGGCAAAACCGTTCAGGCCGTAGCGGAAGTTGTAGATTTCCTCCGTACCGGGGCCGGCTTTACCTAGAATACGCTGTTGCTCGCTTTCGATCTCAGCCACCCAGGCCTTGACGCTTGGGCTGTTCTTGTCGAAACGAATACGCGATTTCAGTGCCATGGGCGCGGCACCGAGTTTTCTCGTTAATGTCGCCTGGCGCTCAGCCGCCGACGGCGAGCGCAGCTGCACGATGAAGACCTTCATCTGTTCGCGGTCTTCACCTCCGGCCAGTTGCAGAGGAACACTGCCGGCGTCTCGAAGCACCGACCTGTCCTGGGCCAGGCTGCCTGCGGAAACGCAGAGCAGGCTGCACAGCAATATCAGGTGGGAAATCTTGATCATTTCAGTCGTTCAGGTAGCCGCGCACCTCGTCTTCGGAAAAATCGACACCAAGACCCACGGCGATTCGATTTACGAAGTTGAAATACGCGACGATCATCGTCAGGTCCAGGATGTCCTTATCTGACAAGCCCACGGCACGAAGTTCACCCAGGTCGACCTCTGTCATGGCGCCGGGAACGTCTGTCAGCTTCTCGGCGTGCCGCACGATATTGCTAAGACGCGGCTCGAGTGTCTCCAACCCATCAGCGGTCATGAGCAGCTTCAGGGTTTCCTCATCATCCAGGTACTGGCGTAAAGACTCGGCATGATGACTGATGCAGTACTCGCAATCATTGCTTGCGGATACGACCACGGCGATCGCTTCCCGCTCGAGGCGACTCAGGCCCGACTTGCCAAACATCAGTGTCATGTACAGGTCGAGGTGGTTTTCCAATGCGTCCGGATTGAGGCTGTGAACCTTCAGGATGTTGGAAATCTTGCCCCTCTGTTTCAGGAGCTGCGCATACATTTCAGCGAGCTTGCCATCGGCCTCGCTGACTTCGATTTCCTCTATCCAGGACATGCGCGAACGTTATCACGGAAAGGCGTCGTTTGCCTCGCCGAGCCAGTCGCGCGGCCGCAGAAAATCGGTGTACAGCCGGGCTTCCGGCGAGCCGGCCTCCGGGCTCCAGTTGTAGGCCCAGCGGACCTGCGGTGGCAGCGACATCAGTATCGATTCGGTTCGCCCGCCAGATTGCAGTCCAAACAGCGTGCCGCGATCGTAGAGCAGGTTGAACTCGACGTAGCGGCCGCGACGATACAGCTGGAAGTCGCGCTGCCGGTCACCGAAACGGTGTGCTACGCGTTTCTCGACGATGGGGCGATAGGCATCAAGAAAGCCGTCGGCCGCAGTGCGTACAAAAGCGAAACTCTGATCGAACCCGGCCTCATTGACGTCGTCGAAGAACAAGCCGCCGACACCGCGGGTCTCGCCGCGATGCTTGAGGTAAAAGTACTCGTCGCAATTTTGTTTGTAGCGCGGGTAGAGATCCTCGCCAAAAGGATCGCAAAGGCTCTTTGAGACTGTGTGCCAGTGGACGACATCTTCGAGGAACGGGTAGTAAGGCGTCAGGTCGAATCCACCGCCGAACCACCAGACCGGTTTGCGTTCGCCGGCCGTGAAAAAACGAAAATTCGCGTGCGTGGTTGGCACGTATGGGTTTCGCGGATGTAACACCAGGGAAACCCCGACGGCCTGGAAGGCCTTGCCCGCAAGCTCGGGTCGGTTTTTGGTAGCGGAAGGCGGCATCTGCTCGCCAAACACATGCGAGAAACTCACACCGGCCTGTTCGAATACTCCTCCGTTCGACAGAACCCGGCTTTCGCCACCGCCGCCACCGGGTCGTTTCCACGCATCCCGTGCAAACGTCGCCTTGCCGTCGAGGGACTCGAGCTCCGCGCAGATCCGGTTCTGCAGGCTGGTGAGGTAGTCCTTTACGTCGTCGATATTGCTCATGATGTTCGAGGTCGAAGTATCTGTCCGCTGATGAAATCCCGGATCTCGGAGGGTCCGGAAGCCGGCCCGCAGTCGCCTGGGACGACGTAGTCTACAACGTTGGCAAACTGGCGTTGCAGCACAAAACGATTTCTTGCGGTTGGTTTGCCGCTCAGATTAGCGCTGGTCGACACCAGCGGTGAGTTGACCGCCTCGCAGAGCATTCTTGCGGTCGGGTTGGTTGTGATTCTTACGGCGAGACTCTCGTGATCGCCGCGCAGTGTGGCCGTCACCTGCGGTCCCGGGGGAACAATCCAGGTGGTTGGACGAGCGGGGTCCGGTTCTGGCAGGAACTCACCCGTGGGCAGGTCGATCCAGCCATCGAACTGCATCGCATCTGCCGCAATCAGAATCAGCCCTTTGCTGGCGTCGCGCCGCTTGATGGCGAGAATTCGCCGCAAAGCGCTCTCATCGTCGGGCAGGCAGCCAAGGCCAAATACCCCTTCGGTCGGGTACGCGATGACGCCACCGCGCAGCAGGACGTCGGTAGCGTGCAACGCGGAAATCACGGTTTAGTCCTTACTGCTTTTCTTCTTGGCGACCTGTTTCTTTTTAGCCTTCTTCTTCGTTGCTTTCTTCTTGGCCTTTTTCTTTGTCTTCTTTTTGGTGGCCTTCTTCTTGCTTGCCGCCTTGGTCGCTTTCTTCTTTGCTACCTTCTTCTTGCCTCGGCGACCGCGGACCGGCGCTGCTTCCAGGAGCTCTTTGCACTCCTCAAGTGTCAGCGTTTTGGGTTCGCGATCCTTGGGCACGCGCGCATTCTTTTCCTTGTTGGTGATGTACGGCCCGTAGCGCCCATTCAGCACCTGGATGCCTTCGTCCTCGAAGTCGAGAATGATGCGATTGGCATCGGCAATCTTCTTCTCCGCAATGAGCTCCAGCGCACGCGGCAGCTCGACCGTGTACGGGTCGTCTTCCTTCATGGACACGTACTTGTCGCCATATCGAATGTACGGCCCGAAGCGCCCAACACTGGCCGACACCGGCAGACCGTCTTCCGTTTCGCCCAGCTTGCGCGGCAGCTTGAATAACTCCATTGCCGTTTCCAGGTCGATGTCGTTCATCTTCTGGCCGGGACGAAGGCCGGCGAATTTCGGCTTTTCCTCGTCGTCTTTTGTGCCGATCTGGACGAAAGGTCCGTAGCGGCCCATGCGCACCGTGACGGGTTTGCCGCTCTTCGGGTCAGTGCCGAGCTCTCGTGCCTGTGCTACCTGTTCGCGGGTAACCGACTCTTCTTTTTCTTCACACAGCTTGGTGAACGGTCGCCAGAAATCATCGAGCAGCGGCACCCAGTCTTTATGACCAAGCGATACTTCGTCGAGGTCGTCTTCGAGCTTCGCCGTGAAATCGTAATCGACGTATTGCTTGAAGTGCTCGGTCAGGAAGCCAATAACAATGCGGCCGATATCGGTCGGGAGGAAGCGCTTGGCATCCATCTCGACGTATTCGCGGTTCTTGAGCGTCGCGATAATGCTGGCGTAGGTCGATGGACGACCGATCCCGTATTCCTCAAGCGTCTTAACGAGACTTGCCTCCGTGAAGCGCGGGGGCGGTTCGGTAAAGTGTTGTTCGGGCCGCAGCTCTTCGAGCTTGATCGCGTCGCCTTCAGATATCTCCGGTAACAGCCGATCTCCATCGTCGTCCTTGGAGTCGTCTTTGCCTTCCTGGTACACGGCCATAAAACCGGGCTCTACCAGGACCGAGCCGTTCGCGCGCATGCGGTGCCCGAGGTCCGGGGCCCCGGCTGCCATTTCGATGGCGACCGTATCGAAAATCGCCGGGACCATCTGGCAGGCCATCGTGCGCTTCCAGATCAGCGAATACAGCTTGTACTGATCGTCGTCCAGCGAACTACGAATTTCATCCGGGATGTGCGCTACGGACGTCGGGCGGATCGCCTCGTGCGCTTCCTGAGCGTTCTTCGATTTTGTTTTGAAGACGCGCGGCTCCTCCGGGACATTGTCCTTTCCGTAGCGCTCGGCGATGACGTCGCGGATTTCGGCTAATGCGACCTCGGCGAGCGTGACGGAGTCGGTACGCATGTAGGAGATCAGGCCGACCTGGCCCTCGCCCGGTAACTCGATTCCTTCGTAGAGCTTCTGCGCAACACGCATGGTGCGCTGTGTGTTGAAACCAAGTTTTCGAGAGGCTTCCTGTTGCAACGTCGATGTCGTAAATGGCGCGGCTGGATTACGGCGGCGCTGACGTTTAGTGACGCTGAGAACCTTGAATTCGCCGTCGGCAGCATCGAGCAGGGTCTTTTCGACCTCGCGTGCGGCGGTCTCATTTTCAAAGCTGAACTGTTCGACCTTCTCGCCCTTGTAGCTGACGAGACGCGACACGAACGGTTGTTCACTTTTGCTGACGTCCGCTTCGATCGACCAGTACTCGCGCGCCTTGAAGGCTTCGATCTCAAGCTCACGCTCGACAATCATCCGCAGGGCCGGACTCTGCACGCGGCCGGCCGACAGGCCCCGCTGTACCTTTTTCCACAAAAGCGGAGAAAGATTGAAGCCGACGAGATAGTCGAGTGCGCGGCGCGCCTGCTGCGCGCCAACCAGGTCATTGGATAGCTGACGTGGGTTCTCGACAGCTTCGTTCACGGCCTGTTTGGTGATTTCGTGGAACACGACGCGATGCACGTCCTTTCCATCAAGCGCGTTGCGCTCTTTAAGCAATTCGATGAGATGCCAGGAAATGGCCTCGCCTTCGCGATCGGGGTCAGTCGCGAGGTAAAGCGCGTCGGCCTTCTTGAGCGCACGCATAATCGCCTTGACGTGTTTCTCATTACGTTCTATCACGGCGTACTTCATCGCGAAGCCCTCGTCCGGCGCAACCGCGCCCTCCTTGGGCACCAGGTCGCGGACATGGCCGTACGACGCCAGGACATCGAAATCCTTGCCGAGATATTTGCTGATAGTCGATGCCTTTGCAGGCGATTCAACAATGACGAGATTCTTTGACATGTGTTCCCAGAAACGAAAAACCGCGGTCTATGCCGCGGTTGAATTACATGCTTGACAGCAGCGTGTCAAGAAAACCGGTCTTACACCTAGTGGACTAAATCCGAAGAATCGTCAAAAACGAGGTCTTCCATGCGTGCATAAGCGAGCTCCTGTCCGGGCTGGCTGAACAGCACCATCAACACGACCCATTTGATCTGTTCAACGTCGATATCGGTCGTTTCCAGGGCCAGCAGCCGGTCCACGAGAATCTCGCGTTGCGGCGGCGACAGGATGCCGATCTGCTCAAGATACGTGATGTAGCCGCGGCAACTCGAGTCGAGTCTTTCATGTTCGAACTCGTTGTAAATGCGAGTGCCGTGCGCAGTCTGATTGCCATAGTTCAGGCTCTGCTGCTGGTCGGTCAGACCGTCCAGCCACTCGAGTGCGCGCTCAATTTCGAGGTCGCCAAAGCCGGCGCGAGCGAGTTCGACACGCAGTTCATTCTGATCGGGTTCGGGGTCTTCTTCTGCGTCGACGTATGTTTCGAAGAGATACATGAGGACGTCGAGTACGTTTTCTTTCATGCCTGGAGCGGCTCCTTGCACATTCGAGGTTTGGCTGCCCAGCCTAGCCTGTAAGGGCGTAGCGGCCGCCGGACAATGACTCCACTTCTCCATGGAGCTCCAGGATCAGAAGCATGGAGGAAAGCTGGTCGATCGTCAATCCGGATTTCTTTTCGAGATCGTCGATGCTGGTGGGGTCATGACTCAGCAATCTGCGCAACTCTGAGTAGTCATCGTCCGCCTCAGGAGTAACTGATTCCTTTGTTGCTGATTCGGCAGTGGTTTCCTGCATGTGGCCAGCCAGCGGTCGCAGCTCGCTGAGGATGTCGCCAGCGGTTTCGACAAGTTTGGCGCCCTGGCGAATGAGTTCGTGGCAACCGCGCGCCAGCGCATTATGGATAGAACCGGGCAGCACGAAGACCTCCCGCCCCTGCTCGGCCGCAAGCCTGGCCGTGATCAGCGAACCGCTGCGCCGGGCGGCCTCGACGACCAGTGTCCCAAGACTAAGGCCGCTGATCAGGCGATTGCGCTCGGGGAAATGCCAGCGCTCCGGTGGCGCACCGAGCGGATATTCGCTGACCAGCGCACCATCCTCGGCGATAGCATGGGCCAGGCGACGATTGGCGGCAGGGTAGACGCGGTCAATGCCGGTCCCCAGGAAGGCGATAGTCTTGCCGCCCGCATCCAGCGCGCCTTCGTGTGCGGCGGTGTCGATACCCTGGGCGAGACCACTGACGATCGTGAATCCCTGGCTGGCCAGGTGTTTTGAGAACTCATGAGCGTTGCGGCGCCCTCCCTGAGTGGGATTGCGGCTACCAATGATAGCGATAGCCGGCAATTGCAGAGCATCGACATTGCCATTTACGAACAGGGCAAGTGGCGGCCCGGGAATTTGCGTCAGCATCTCGGGATAGGTGTCCTGACCCCACGCAACCAAGTGGTGGTTGTCCTCGGCGAGCCAGTCCAGTGCTGCGCCGACGGCTTTCTCATCGGGTGTCACAATGACATCGCACTTTTCAGTGGACAGGCCGGATTCCAACAGGCGGCTGCGTGGCAGGCCGGCGATATCGTCAACCGTGCCGTACAGGTCGAGCAGTGTCTGGAGCTCGGCAATGCGCAGGTATGCGTATTTGAGAATCAGCCAGGAGCGGTGATGGGAAGGCATCACAAAATAATACCGCGTCGACGCATGGCGCCGCGCGGTATTAATTGTGAGGAATTCGTCTTTTTAGTTCGGGTTACGAACCGTATCGTGAATATGGATCGCTTGTGTCGCTTCCATCACGAGGCCGTAACTGATGCGATCGAAGGTCTTGAAGACCATGGCTGTGCCAACGTCTTCCTCGGGAAGAGTAACTTTGCCGCCACTAATGCGATCATGTACCTCTCCCCCGGTCTGGAATATCGACAGGACGTCACCCGTCGCCAGCCCGTGGTCGGTGCCGCGATTCAACACCACAACCATGTACTGGCCAATCTGCGTGACGCCGCCAATAACTGTAATAATGCGCCCGTCAACGGCCGTGCTCGGAGCACGTGGGAAGAAGTTGAGCGGTATATCGTCATCCTCTGGCAGCAGTCGGTCTCCCGGTCTGGCCTCCCTGGAGCTATCTGTGAGCGCAACTGTGGCCGGGTCGCCGCCACGAACCAGGCGACCGTCGGCAACTGGAATTCCGACGTAGCCGATGAGGCGATTATCATCCGGGTCGTGCAGCGGATCGCTAATATGAACGACCTGGTAGCGAGTGCCCGGGGCGGTATCTGCCAGATCCCGCACGTAAATTTCGTTGCCGGCAGATGCGATCATGTTATCGCCGCGCACCTGGAGCAGATACGGAAGGCCGTCGGCCTGTTTCTTCTCCAGAATTGCGCCGGACTGAAGGAATGCGGCAACTTTCTCGTAAGGAATGCTCGCAATCGCCTCATTCAATGGCGTTACGCGCGCCTGGGGCGACAGGCGGAAAGTTGATGCACGTATATTGGTAACCCGCGGCTGACCGTCGATGTACACGAGGCCCAGCACGTCGCCTGGATAAATAAGGTGCGGATTCACGATGTCGGGGTTCACGTACCAGATTTCGGGCCAGTACCAGGGATCCTTGAGGAATCTTCCCGCGATATCCCAGAGCGTGTCACCGACCTGGACGACATACTCGTTGGGGTGGCCTTCAGCCAGGGGTACCGGCACGTTGATGCGCTCGACGACGGGTTCGTACGCGGCCTGCGCCGAGTCACCACCTTGTCCCGCGCTCACAGATGAGCTGCCGGATGAACTGACCGGGGCTGACTGGCTGGTCTCTGGGGCTGTTTGGTTGCCACCGCACCCGGCGAGTGCCAGGACCAGAGTGGCAGCGGTCAGCCAGAGGCTGTTGTTCAAGCTAGTCTTGCTCAGTGACATGTCGCGAGGGCTCCATACAAATAGGTTTAGGCCTGTACTGATTTAGGCGTTGCTATACTATGGCGATCCGGTACTGCCGAGGCTGCCAATTACGTCACATTTCCGGCCCCCAAAGCGGTCCGAAAGGGTGCTTTTCTGGCGGCATTGTCTGACATCTTATTCAATAAAGTCAAACATTTAGGTCATTTTTATAGAAATTTACGCGAAAACAGCGTCGGATTCATTATGTTGCAAAGGAACGATAGTGCATCGTTGATGGGCCGAACGGCTACGTAGAAATTATGGCAAAACTGAAGATTCTTGAATTCCCCGATCCCAGGCTAAGGAAGAAAGCGGCCCCGGTTGCGACCGTGGACGATGCGCTGCGCGTGTTTATCGCGGACATGTTTGAAACGATGTACGAAGCCCCGGGCATCGGGTTGGCGGCGACCCAGGTCGACGTCCACAAGCGCCTGCTCGTCACCGACGTCTCGCCGGACAAGTCCGAGCCGTATGTGCTGATTAACCCGGAGATCGTCGAAAGGGACGGCGTGACCGCCACGGACGAGGGCTGCCTGTCCGTTCCCGGCTATTACGAAGAGGTAGAGCGCGCCGAACATATTCGCGTGCGCTTTCTCGATGGCAACGGAGATGAGACGGAGATGGAAGCGACGGGTCTCCTGGCCGTCTGTATTCAGCACGAAATGGATCACCTCGACGGCAAATTGTTCGTGGACTATCTGTCCGAAGCGAAGCGGCAACGTATTCGCAAGAAGCTCGAGAAAGAACGGCGCCATGCGGCCGTCGCGCTGTAGGGCGGCACATTCTCGCCGCGCACCAGCCAATGACTGATACCAGGGTGATTTTCGCCGGCACACCGGAGTTCGCGCTCGCCTCACTGCGGGCGCTGGTCGAGTCCGGCCGGACCCCCGTTGCCGTGCTGACACAACCCGACCGTCCTGCCGGTCGCGGCAAGAAACTGACGGCAAGTCCGGTGAAACAGTACGCTGCAGCGCGAGGTATTCCTGTCCTGCAGCCGGTTAGTCTGCGTGACGAAGCGGCCGTCGCGGAGCTCAGGGCGCTGCGCCCGGACGTGCTGATCGTCGCGGCCTACGGACTGATTCTGCCGCAAGACGTACTCGACATTCCGACGCAGGGTTGCCTCAACGTGCACGCGTCCGCCTTGCCCCGCTGGCGGGGCGCGGCCCCCATCCAGGCAGCGATACTTGCCGGCGATGAAACGACCGGGATCAGCCTGATGGCGATGACCGCAGGGCTGGACTGCGGCCCTGTTTACACGATCGAGCGGGTCGGTATCGGCGAGGACGAAACAGCCGCAGAGCTGCATGACCGGCTCGCAGCTCTTGGTGGGCGTGTTCTCATTGATCATCTCGACGACATTCTCGAGGGCAATACAGTCGCCGTCGACCAGGATGAGTCGCTTGCTACGTACGCCGGCAAGATCAATACGAGCGATGCCAGGATCGACTGGTCCGCCGGTGCGGCTGAGCTCGCACGCCGCGTGCGCGCCTACAACCCGTTTCCTGGCGCGTTCTTTTTTGCAGGGGACGACCGCATAAAAGTCTGGAGGGCAAGCACGGCCGAGGGCTGTGCCGATCCGGGCACCGTCCTGCAGTGCGACCGCGACGGGATTATCGTTGCCAGCGGATCTGGTGCGCTGCGTCTGGATGAGCTGCAACTGGCCGGCAAACGGCGCGTGCCGGCACACGAATTTCCAGGTCAACTTGACCTGTCCGGGCAAAGGCTGCTCTGAGAATGGCGAATCCGGGGGCAAATTCGGGGGCAAGGACACGGGCGGTGGCTGCCGAGGTCGTCGATGCGGTCGCTGGCGGGGGACAATCGCTCGACGCGGCCATTACCCGGCTGGAAACTCGCGTGGGGTCGGAGGAGCGCTCGCTGCTGCGCATGCTTTGTTACGGCACCCTGCGTAATTACTGGCAACTGCAGTACTGGATCGGGCAGCTGATCGACCGGCCCCTGAAGAAACGGGACAACGTCATCAATGCGTTGCTCGCAGTCGGCCTGTTTCAGCTCTGCGACACGCGTATTCCGGATCACGCGGCCGTGTCACAGACGGTCGAAGCGGCGCGCCTGTTGCGCCGGCCAAAACTCGCGGGTCTGTTGAATGCCTGCATGCGCCGTTTTCAGCGCGAGAACCTGGCGGCGGCGCGCGGCGGCAACGACGAAGCAACGTGGAATCATCCGCAGTGGCTCATCGACAAACTGCGGGCCGATTGGCCAGACGATGCCGAAGACATTCTCGCCGCCAACAACGCGAGGGCACCGATGTGGCTACGCGCCAATTCATCGCGTCAATCCGCCCCGGAATACCAGCAACGCCTGGCTGACGTCGATATCGAAGCTGAGTTGCTCGAAAGCGTTCCCGATGCAGTCCGCCTTATCGAGCCGAAATCCGTAGAGAGCCTGCCGGGTTTTGCCGACGGCGACGCGTCTGTGCAGGACGCGGCCGCGCAGATCGCGGCGCGCTGGCTGATGGAAAAAGCGCCGACACGGGTGCTCGATGCGTGCGCCGCGCCGGGCGGAAAAAGCGGACATATTCACGAGCTCGGGGGGCCTGATCTTGAGTTGACCGCGATCGACAATGATGAAATTCGCATCGGACGTGTTCGCGAGAATCATAAAAGACTCGGCAGCAACGCAACCATTACGGTCGCCGATGCATCGAATTCAGGAGAGTGGTGGGATGGCACGCCATTTGACGCCGTCCTGCTTGATGCGCCCTGTTCGGCCACAGGCGTGATCCGGCGCCATCCCGACATCAAATTGCTGCGGCGCGCCAGCGACATAGACGAGCTTGGTGCCCTGCAGGGGGCCATCCTGAGCGCATTGTGGCCGTTGCTGGCGCCCGGTGGGCGCTTGCTCTACGTAACGTGCTCGGTTCTTTCGGCCGAGAATGACGATGTTGTACGTGACTTCCTGGAGGCAAATGACGATGCGGAGGAGGGTCCCGTGTTGCCAAATTACAACATCCGCGATCTAATGCGGAGGACGGCATGCGGTTACCAGGTTCTGCCCGGAACGGCGGACATGGACGGTTTCTACTATGCGTGCCTCGAGAAGAAGGTCTCCTGAAGAAGACGATGTCGCAGCAGCCCGCAATCAAGCCCAAGAGGCCACGGAAGTACGCTCTGTTCGTGCTGCTGGGCGCGCTGGTTCTGGGTACGGGCATAGCGCAGGACGAGCTCGAACGTGAGGGTTATTTCGAGGTCCGATCTGCTTCGACCGAGATCGTCGACGGTGTGTATACGCTCGACGCCCGCACGCAGCTCGTTCTCTCCTCGGAAGCGTTGGCGGCACTCGAAAGCGGCGTCACTCTGACGATCGAGCTGCAGTTGCAGGTCATTCGCGCGCGCCGCTTTATGATTGACGACGTCGAAGCCGAACTCGCAATAGGATTCGAGCTCGAATTCTCGCCAGTCAGCCAAAGGTACGTTGTTCAAAGTCTGAACAGTGGCGAACAGGATTCCTTCGCAACACTCTACTCCGCGCTGAACAGCCTGGGCCGCGTCCAGGGATTGCCCATTATTGACGAGGCCGTACTGTCGCCCGATTCGACATACCGCGTCAGGCTCAGAGCCATGCTCAATACGGAACGCTATCCCGCCGCGCTGCGCGTGCTGTTCTTCTGGCGTGGCCAGTGGCAGCTACAAAGCGAATGGTTTGAATGGTTGCTCGAACGCTAAGACGCGCCTTTTATCTACTTATGGCGGCGCTTGGCGTCGCCCTTACTCTGTCTGCCCTGTTCTTGCTAACGCAGACCGTGCAGAAGTCGGACGACTTCGATCGCTTGCAGGACATCATACTTGCGATCAATCTCGCGGGCGGTGTTCTGTTATTGGCGTTGCTCATTGGCAACCTCGCACGCTTGTTGCGCGAATACAGGACGAACGTCCCCGGCGCCAAACTCAAAGCGCGCATGGTCGGAATGTTCGTTGGCCTGGCCGTTCTTCCGCTGCTCGTTGTGTTCTATTTCTCGACAGAGTTTATAAATCGCGGCATCGATAGCTGGTTCAACGTGCAGGTCGAAGAAGGCCTCGACAATGCATTAACGCTCAGCCGTGCGTCGCTCGAGCTGCAAAAGCGCCGCAACCTGGAGGCGACGCAAGTGGTTGCCCAGCGCCTATCGCTGGCCGACGACCGACAGATCGTTTTTGAGCTCAGCATGTTGCGTCGTGAAAGCGGCGCCAGGGACATGACGCTGTACGGTAATAACAACACCGTACTGGCCAGGAGCTCAGACGGAACCACAGCAAGCCTGCCCAAACCGCTCAGCGAGGAAGTCGTGCTGCAAATGCAGCAGGGTCGCCCGTTCGTCAGCCTGGAGTCGCTCGCCGAAGGGCATGTTGAAATTCGAACGGCCGTCGTCTTTGCGCACCGCGCGGGCCGCATGCAGGAACCGCGCGTCGTACAGGGCTACTTTCCGGTTGCGGACCGCCTCGCGGAGATGATCAACAGCGTTGAGCGTTCCTACCAGGAATACCAGCAGCTCGTGTTTTTCCGCGAGGATCTCAAGGACTTGCTCACGCTGACGCTCGCGTTCGTGCTGCTACTCAGCTTGTTAGCCGCAATCTACGGCGCGTTTGTGTTGTCGCGACGGCTTGTTGCGCCAATCCAGGACCTCGTTGCCGGTACACGCGCGGTTGCGGCTGGCGATTTCGATACACGCCTGCCAACGCCGACTCGCGACGAGATCGGGTTTCTGATCAGCTCTTTTAATGACATGACGCAGCGCCTTGCGACTGCGCGACGCGAAGCCAGCCTTAGCCAGGCACTCGTCGAGGCAGAGCGCACCAACCTCGAAGTCATTCTTGCGCGCTTGTCGACCGGCGTGCTCGCGCTCGAGGCAGACCTGACAATTCGTAACGCCAACCAGGCATCGGGATCCATTCTGGGAGTCGACCTTGAAAATCGATCGGGCGAAGCCTTGTCGGAAGTTGCCAAGGGACATGCGTTGCTGCAGCAGTTTGTCGATGTCGCCCGGATACATCTTGATTCAGGCGAAACTGAGTGGCGCGAGCAGATTGTGCTGCGCGGCGAGGTCGGCAGGCGCGTGTTGACGTGCGCCTGCACGGCGCTGCCGGGTGACGAAGATCACGCGGCGGGTTACGTCGTCGTATTCGATGACATTACGGGACTTTTGCAGGCGCAGCGCGATGCTGCCTGGGGCGAGGTAGCTCGCCGATTGGCACACGAGATCAAGAACCCGCTGACACCGATTCAGTTATCCGCTGAACGCATGCGCCGCAAATTCCTGAATTCGATGTCCGAAGAAGATGCGCAGATTCTCGATCGCGCGACGCACACGATTGTACAGCAGGTTGAGGCCATGAAAGAGATGGTCAATGCGTTCAGTGATTACGCGCGCGCTCCAGACATGGATATCAGCCTGTTCGATCTGGACAAGCTTGCCCATGAGATCGTCGACCTGTACCGGACGCAGGAAAATGAGGTCAAGATCGTCCTGACTTCGGATCCGACGATGCCAATGATCGAAGCCGACATGGGGCGTGTGCGGCAAATACTGCACAACCTGATTCGCAACGCGGTTGAGGCGCTGGAGAACACGCCCGACGGACGCATCGATGTGCATGTGAGTGCGGGTGAAATAGATAACGTGGATATCGTGCAGCTGAGGGTTGAGGACAATGGTCCGGGATTCCAGACGGGCTCGGTGAGCCAGATATTTGACCCCTACGTTACGACCAAGCCAAAGGGAACCGGTCTTGGCCTGGCGATCGTCAAGAAGCTGGTTGAAGAGCATGTCGGCTCAATCCGAGCCAGGAATCGCGAAGACGGTGGAGCAATGATCAGTGTTCGATTGCCACTCAATGAAGCGGCACGCGAGCTGATTATTGCCAAGGCGCCTGGACGGGCCGAAACAAGGAGAGAAAACGCATGAGCAACGCTCACGTACTGGTAGTCGACGATGAGGCTGACATTCGGGCGCTGATTAAGGACATCCTGGCGGACGAAGGCTACGGAGTGACCGGCGCGGCCAATGCGGCTGAAGCGCGCAGTGCGCGCGCCGACCGAAATTTCGATCTGATTCTGCTGGACATCTGGATGCCGGATACGGATGGCATCACATTGCTCAGGGAATGGTCGGATAGCGGCGAACTGCATAGCCCTGTCGTCATCATGTCGGGCCACGGGACCGTCGACGCGGCGGTTGAGGCCACGCGCCTTGGCGCGTTCGATTTTGTCGAGAAACCATTATCGCTGGCCAAGTTGTTGCGCACCGTCGAGGCGGCGCTCGAATCCGCTGGCAAGCAGTCGAGCGCGGCCCGCAACCTGTTGCCGTCGTTGCTCGCCCCGGTCGGTCGAAGCGAACTGATGCAGGGTCTGCGCGAGCGCGTGCAGCAGTACGCTCGCCACGACGGCAGCGTGCTGATGAGTGGCGAGCCAGGTAGCGGGCGTGGCGCTTTTGCACGCTACATGCACGGGCTCAGTCGGCGGGCCGATGAGCCGCTGACCACGGTGGCAGCCGCGTCGATCACGGATAGCAACGCCGAAGAGCAGCTGCTCGGCAGCGAACGCGATGGGGAAGTCGTGGCCGGCGCGTTCGAACGGGCATCGGGCGGAACACTGGTTATCGATGAACTCGCGGACCTCAATGTAACTGCGCAGAAGGTACTGTTCGGTTTCCTTGAGAGTGGCGGCTTTACCCGTATTGGCGGAACGATGCCCGTCAAGGTAGACGTTCGCATCGTCGCGACAGTAAGCCCGGAGTACGAAGGTCGAATCGTCGCCGGCGAGCTGCGGCGCGACCTCGTTGCGCACCTGAACGAATTGTCGCTGCGGATCCCGCCACTGCGCGAATACGCAGAAGACGTGCCCGAGCTGCTGGCCTACTACGTCGACAAACTCGTCGATGCGGAGGGACTGACATTCCGACGCTTCAGTGTCGCTGCCCAAAACCGACTGCGAAACTACCCCTGGCCGGACAACGTTCGCGAACTCAAGAACATGGTACGGCGACTGTTGATGTCTGACAGCAGTGACGACATCTCGCTCGAGGAAGTCGAGGCAGAGATCAGCGCGTCGGGTCCGGCCGATGAGCCCCTCGTCAAGCAGGATCTGCTCGCACTACCTCTGCGGGAGGCGCGAGAGCAGTTCGAGCGTGCCTATCTGCAGCAGCAGCTCGTGTTATGCGGCGGCAAAGTGGGACAGCTCGCGAAACGGGTCGGGATGGAGCGTACCCATCTGTACCGTAAGCTGCGTTCGCTCGGAGTGGACTTCAAGTCGGTCGCTTCCGACGATTCGTAGGAGCCCGCCGCTCTGTGGGAGCCCGCCTTGCGGGCGACTTCATTGGAGGCCGATGCTCTATAGCAGCCTTTCAGGCTGCCGCTGCGCTTCGCCCGCAAGGCGGGCTCCTACGGTAGTTTTTCCTGAAGAACGTGGGCGGGCACGGCTGGCCGCTCGGCAGGTAACACCTTGCCGTCCGGCTGGAAGGTCAGCCCGGGTTCCCCGAAGTCCTCGATCGACAGCCCCCGAATGAGGTTCAGCGCCCGATCGTCCGGGTCGATGCTCGGGCCGGCAGGGCGGAGCTGGATCGTCGACACGATCTCGCCTTCAATGAACTTGCCGTCACCATCCAGGTTGACCGTCAGGATCGGCGCCATGCCCTTGATGCCCGCGACGCTGATGCCGTAGTAGGTCGCGAAATTTCCAAGGCTGTACGCAATGAGGCGGCCCTTGTAGCGCTCCATGCCGCGAACGACATGCGGGCCGTGCCCGATGACGAGGTCAGCGCCGGCGTCGACGACGCCGCGTGAAAACCAGACGACGTCGCCACGTGGTTCGCCGTAGTACTCCTCCTCGGCAAACGGAACATGCGTAGCATCCGTACCCTCGGCGCCGCCATGAAATGAAACCACCACGATATCGTGGCGTGCAGCAAAATCGGCCACCGTGGCGAATGCAAGCTCGTAGTCGAGCAACATGTTGGAGTTTTTCGTAACTGCGTAGGCGAGCACGGCAATCTTCAGGCCATTCGCCTCAAAGCTCGCGAAATCATCCACGCGACCTGAGTGGTGCATACCCGCGGCGGCGATCGCGTCCATACTGCTGTCGCGGCCTTCCTCGCCGAAGTCACGGGCGTGATTGTTCGCGAGGCTCAGTACGTCGAAGCCGGCGTCACGGAAATGCTGTGCGTAACGAGTTGGCGAGCGAAACAGGTAGCAGGCGTTTGGGTTACTGCATTTCTTGCCGGGCTCTCCGCCATCGACGAGTACGCCCTCGTGATTGCCGAAGGCGATATCGGCCGCTGACAATACCGGAGCGACGTCCGCAAGGAAACTGACCCCGTCGTCGTCGGGCAGGTGGTTTTGCGGGTAATCCGTGCCAATCATCATGTCGCCAACAGTGGCGATACTGATGCGCATTGCCGTCTTGTCAGGCCCGGGTGGCGGTGACGGCGGCGGTGGCGGTTCGACGGGAGCAAGCACTTCGGATTCGGGCGGCACCGCTGCAGGCCTGGGTTCGGTTTCGGGAACGGGTTCGGGCGCGGAGGCACACGCCGCGAGCAACGCGAGCGCGAAGTAGCTGACTAATGACCGGGCGCTAGTCACTGAGCCGTATGCGGAAGACATCGATCTTGGCGACGCGCAGTCGGCTGCGCAACAGATTCAGTTCGTCAAGGTCATCCGTCGGTCCGATATAGACGCGGTGGTAATTCCGGTCATTGACCTTGACCCGCTGGATGTGTGATTCAATGCCGTGCAGCGCCAGCTCGGCCCGGCGCCTGTCGGCATCGGCATTCGTTGAAAACGACCCGGCCTGCAGAACATATACGCCGGGTTCAACGATCGCCTGCGGCTCGGCATCTCTCGCGATGTCGGGCTCCTCGTCCGGGGTTACAACTTCGAAATTCGGCAGGATGTCGTAGAACGTAAAGCGTTTTTCTTCTTTGCTCTCGGCGGGCTCCGCCGCCACCGGTTTTTCGCCGTTGTTATCGACAGGATCCATTGAGCTTTGCAGGCTTGCCGGTTCCGGCGTCTCTGTCGCTGCGACGGGTTCCGGCCGACGATCTTTGACGTATATCGCGACGGCGACGGACAGGCCTACAGCGAGCCCGAACAGCATGGCAACAACGGGCGACACCTCGGCACTTTTCGTGGTGCGCGTCTTGCGGGTCGTGCGCTTCTTGCGGGTGGTGCGGCGTTTTTTTTGTTGTGCCATTACATCTTGTCCGGCGCGGACACGCCGAGAATGCCGAGCCCATTGGCGATAACGATTTTTGTCGCTGCGCACAGGGCGAGACGTGCGTCGCGAACATTGTCGGGGTCCTCGATGAACTTGTTGGCGTTATACCAGCTGTGGAAATCAGCCGCGAGGTCACGCAGATAGTGCACCAGGTGTTGTGGCGCCCGATTGTTCGCGGCGAGCTCCAGGATCTCGGGGTAACGGCTCAGCGCGGTCATCAGGGCTTTTTCCTGTTGCGATGACAGGTTGTCCATCGTGGCCTTGGCGTTACCCGCATCCCAGGTCAACGAGAGGTCGGCCAGCTTGTCGAAGACGCTGGTAATACGCGCGTGCGCATACTGGATGTAGTACACGGGATTATCGTTCGATTGTGACTTGGCGACGTCCAGATCAAAGTCGAGATGCTGGTCGTTCGACCGAGACACATAATAGAAACGCGCGGCATCATTGCCAACTTCTTCGCGCAATTGACGCAGCGTGTCAAATTGCCCGCTGCGAGTCCCCATCTGGACGCGTTCGCCGCTGCGATAGAGCGTCACGAATTGCACAAACTGAACCTCAAGATCGTCCGCTTCGTAGCCCATCGCCTCGAGACCACCTCGCACCCGCGTCACATAACCGTGGTGGTCGGCGCCCAGGATATCGATCAGGTGGTCGTAGCCACGTTCACGCTTGTCGAAATGGTAGGCGATGTCGGAGGCAAAATAGGTCTTCACGCCGTTGTCGCGGACGACAACGCGGTCCTTGTCGTCGCCGTACTGTGTGGACGGAAACCAGGTGGCGCCATCTTTCTTGTACAGCATGCCGCGCTCTTCAAGGACGGCCAGTGCATCATCGACGCGATTCGATTGTGTGAGACTCTGCTCGGAGAACCACTCATCGAAATGCACACCGAACTCTTCGAGGTCGGCACGGATTTCATCGCGAATCGACTCGAGCGACTGCTGGCGAATCTTGTTGAATCCGTCTTCACCATGCAGTTCTTTGCAGCGCGTGACCAGGGCGTCGACATACGCGTCTTTGTTGTCCTCGGTGTTTTCCGGGAGGCCATCGGTTACAGCATCGGCCGTGACCACTTCGATGCCACCTGTATCGATCTCACTGGCGATATCGCGAATATAGTCGCCACGGTAGCCACCCTTCGGAAAATCGACATCGACACCGCTGGCTTCGAGCCAACGCAACCAGACGCTGGCGCCCAGAATATCCATCTGCCGCCCGGCGTCATTAACGTAGTATTCGCGGGATACGGGGTAGCCCGCGGCTTCGAGCAGGTTGCCGACAGTGGCGCCGTACGACGCGCCGCGACCATGACCCACGTGCAATGGTCCCGTCGGGTTGGCCGATACGAACTCGAGCAGGATCTTCGGGTGATCCCTCTGCGGCTGGCGACCATAGTCCTCGCCGGCTTCGAGTATCGTTTCGAGTTCGGCGTGAAAAGCGACCGGGCTCAGGTAGAAATTGATAAAGCCGGGGCCCGCGATTTCGACCTTGTCGACAATCTCATTGTCGCCCAGTGCGTCGATAAGGCTGGCCGCGATGTCCCGGGGGCTCTTGCGAACAGGTTTGGCCAGACGCATGGCGATGTTGCTCGCGAAATCGCCATGGCTGGCGTCACGCGTGCGCTCGACCGTGCTCTCTATCGAGAGATCGGCGGCAGCATCCGCCAGTTCAGGCAGCGTGGCAATGGCGTCGGAGACGAGTTGGGCGACGATTTGTTTCATGGCGCGCATTGAATCAGAACAGCTCGATGGGGTCTACGTCGATCGACCAGCGCACCTTGCGCGCTGCCGGGTCCTTTTCAAGCGCGGGTCGTAGCTCACGAAGCACACTATGAAGCGTGCGCCTGTCACTCGACTGCAGCAGTAGCTGTGCACGGTAGCGCCCCGCCTTGCGGGCCATCGGGGCGTCGACCGGACCGAGGACTCGCAATGAGTCGCTGCAACGGTCCTCGAGGAAAAGCCGGGCAAGCTCGAGGAAATTGATTGCGTCACTGCGTTGGTGGGCCGCGGAACGCACCAGCGCGAGGCGTGTGAATGGCGGCCACCGCGTGATTTCACGCTCCGCCAGCGCGTCCTCGGCCACTTGCTCATAGCCACCGCCGATCAGGGTCGTCCAGAAGTCATGCCCGGGATACGCGGTCTGAATGAGGACTTCACCGGGACGACTGGCGCGACCAGCGCGACCGGCGACCTGGACGATCGACTGCGCCATGCGTTCGGCGCTGCGAAAGTCCGTGCCAAACAGGCCCTGGTCCGCATTCACGATGCCGACCAGCGAGAGCTTCGGAAAATGGTGCCCCTTCGACAGCATCTGCGTGCCGACGAGAATATCGGCATCGCCGTCCCTGGCCTGGTCGAGGGCCTCGTGCATTGAGCCTTTTCGCTGCGTGCTGTCGCTATCGATGCGCGTGATCGTGTGGTCGGGAAAACGCAGCCGCAGTGTGTCTTCGAGGCGTTCGGTTCCTTCGCCAAGCGGTCTGACGGATTCGCCGCATTCGCTGCAGGTCGTGTCCAGCGCCCGGATATGCCCGCAGTGGTGACAGCGCAGCTCTCGATTACGGGCGTGCACGGTCAGTCGCGAGTCGCAACGATCGCAGCCGGCGATATGACCACAGCTCGAACAGATAAGTGTCGGTGCAAAACCTCGCCGGTTCAGGAAAATCAGGACCTGGCCGCCGCCGTCGAGGTGACGCCTGATGGCCTCGGCGAGAGGCTCGCTGATCCCGTCAGTAGCGGGTGCCTTCATTGTATCGACCAGGTGAACGGCCGGTGGTTTGGCGCCACCTGCGCGTCGCGGCAGGCGCAAGTGTTCGTAATTGCCGTTGCGGCAGTGGTGCAACATCTCCAGGGTCGGCGTTGCCGTCCCCAGGATGACCGGTATATCGAGGTGTTTGGCGCGGACGATAGCCAGGTCGCGGGCTGAGTATCGCAGGCCTTCCTGTTGCTTGAACGAGTGATCGTGTTCCTCATCGACGACAATGAGGCCCGGGTTCTTCAGTGGCGTGAATATTGCCGAGCGAGTACCGACGACAAGTCTAGCCGCACCTGACCTCGCGGCGCGCCATGCGGCGAGTCGCTCCGTATCGTTGAGGCCTGAGTGCAATAAGGCGGGCTCAATGCCGAGGCGATTTCGCAGGCGTGTGACCAGCTGTGGTGTCAGCCCGATTTCGGGAACCAGGACCAGGACCTGCTGGCCGCGGTCGATGATGTCTCGCATACGCTGCAGGTACACCTCGGTCTTGCCACTGCCGGTAACGCCTTCGATTAGCCACGCGCCGAAGGTGTCGCTGGACCGAAGTGCCGTGATAGCTGCCTGTTGGTCGTCGTTGAGGGTGGGTCCCGGCTGTGCCTCTGGCGCCAGCGTCTCGTCGAAGTCGGCGGAGCGCGCGTCAAAGCGGGTAATCAGCCCCTTCTCGAAGAGTGCCTTGGCGACACGGCGCCAGTTTGGCAGGAGTTCGGTCAGTTGCTCTGCCTCGAGGCCGTTACCGCCGGCATCGAGCAACGTCTCCAGCAATTCAGCCTGCCTGGGGGCGCGCTTTGCCAGCGACTCGATATCCGCTCCTCTGCCCAGGTCCGTCGCACTGATCATCTCGATAAGCGGGTGCAATGGCTTGCCCTGGCGCAGGATAGCCGGCAGGGCAGCGGCTACGACCTCTCCGATCGGGTGGTGGTAGTAATCGGCCGTGAATCGCACGAGGCGCAGTTCTGCCTCGGTCAGCAGAGGCTCCTCGTCCGGGGAGGCGCTGCAGCGGCGCAGCTTGCCGGTCGGGAGCACTGACGCGCCGGAGTGCTCGAGTACCAGTCCAACCTGTTTTCGCGGGCCAAACGGCACCACGACGCGACATCCCGCCACGGGCAGGGAGCCATCTGTCGGCGGCAGGTAATCGAACTCCCTTGAGAGCGGCACGCTGATGGCCACTTTCAGGACAGGTTGATCGCTGGCGGAGTTATCGCTCACAAACTTTACATAATCTCGGCTGGATGACCTGAATTCGTGTCAACCGGACAGCATTTCAGGCGTTAAACAGGGACAGACACGTTAGGTTAATGGATGACGGAGTCAAGGGATATGAGCGCCGAATCCGCAAGATTTGCGGTATCGTGGGTCAGCGATCAAACGACAGGGACGCGGGCACTGCAGAAAGAACAGCAACTCAACCGGTTTTTGGCCGAGGTGGAGCGCCGGGCGCTGCGTATCGCAGAAATCGGCGTGCGAAACCGTGATGACGCGCTGGACCTGGTTCAGGACGCGATGATCAAGCTGGCGCGAAACTACAGTGACCGCAGTAGCGACGAGTGGACGCCGCTGTTCTACCGGATTTTGCAGAACGGCGTGCGAGACTGGCACCGGCGGCAGGCTGTTCGTAACCGGGTCATGGTGTGGTTTGGGCGTAGCAAACGCGATGACGAGGACTTCGACATTGTCGCAGCTGCTCCCGACCCGATGGGACGCTCGCCCGACGAGGAGTTGCAGAACAGCGAGGCTATGGACAGCCTGGAGAGCGCTGTCCATGAATTGCCGCTGCGGCAACGCGAGGCATTCATGCTGCGAACGTTCGAGGGCCTGGACGTTGCAGGAACAGCGGTGGCCATGGGCTGCTCTGAGGGCAGCGTCAAAACGCATTATTCTCGTGCGATACACTCGTTACGGGACACATTGAGAGAGCACGATGAAACAGTCTGACGAAAAACTGGCGCAGGAAGCGAAAGCACTGTTCGATGAGTCTGTCGACGGGCTCGATGCCGCGACCTTATCGACGCTCAATCAAAGTCGACAGAAGGCGCTTGCCGAACTGCATGCGCCACCGACGCAGTGGCTGCGCTGGGTACCCGCGGCAGCCATGGCAAGCGCTGCGTTCCTGGTGGTGACAATTATTCTGCCCGGCCCGGCGAATATCCCGTCCGTGCCGGCGGATGTAACGGACATGGAAATCCTGCTGGGAGAAGACAGTATCGAGATGCTTGAAGATCTCGAGTTCTATGCGTGGATAGACATGCTTGATCAGGAGAACGATGTCGGCTAAACGACAGGTGGCACTGCTCGTTTGCGGACTGTGTCTTGGCGGCGTGGCGGGCGCACAAGAGCAGCCGGAAGCGGACCCCGAAGCCGAGTTTCTTGAATACCTCGGCATGTGGGAGCAAACGGATGAAGAGTGGCTGCTACACGACGATGCGGAGACGGTGGTTGTCGAAGAGCGGAGCGAGCCCGCACCGGAAGGTGAAGACTCGACGGAGATTGAAGATGAAGGCTAGGACAATTGTCACAATCACGGCGCTTCTGCTTGTCAGCACAGCGTTTGCTGACAACCATGGGGTCAGTTGGCAGGAGCTGAGCGATGGCCAGCGCGCTGTCCTGAGCCAGTTCTCAGGCTCCTGGGACAGCCTGCCCGCGGATAAGCAGATGCGCCTGTCGCGTGGCGCTGAACGCTGGGAAACCATGACCCCCAAGCAGCGGGAGCAGGCTAGAGGCCGCTTTAAAGATTGGCGCGCGTTGTCCGACGACCGCCGTGACCTGATTCGCGAGCGTGCAGAGATCTTTCACAGCCTGTCCCCGGACGAGCAGCAACGCATTCGCGATAACTATCGCCGCTACCGCCAGATGAACCGGGACCGCCGGGAAATGCTTCGGGACCGCTACCGGCAGCTGACACCCGAACAGCGCCAGCGAATGAGAGATCGAGCGCTCACTCGCCCACGAGCACGCCCGACCGATCGACGATAAAGGCTGCGGAAAGTCCCTATCTAAAGGCCCCTTTTTTGGGGCCTTTTCTCTTTGTACCAGCACCAGCCCTCCGATACACTCCGCACTCCTTTCGGAGGGATTTCGTATGAAAATCGGTGTACCCAAGGAAATCTACGCAGGCGAGCGTCGTGTTGCGACCACGCCGGACGTAGTCGCACAGTTGACCAAGCTCGGTTTCGAGGTGGCCGTCGAATCCGGCGCCGGAGCTGAATCGAGCTTCTCTGACGAAGCCTATAGTGAGGCCGGTTGTGACGTTATCGCATCGCCCAACGATCTCTGGGCCAAGTCGGATATCATCCTGAAGGTCCGCGCCCCGGAAAGCGACGAAGTCGCTCGCATACGTTCCGATCAAACGCTGATCAGTTTCCTTTGGCCCGCGCAGAATCCCGAGCTGCTCAAGCAGCTGACCGACAGCGGCGCCACCGTGCTGGCGATGGACAGTGTGCCCCGAATATCCCGCGCACAGAAAGCGGATGCGCTTAGCTCGATGGCGAATATTGCGGGTTATCGCGCCGTTGTTGAAGCTGCGCAGCACTTTGGCCGTTTCTTTACCGGCCAAATCACGGCTGCCGGAAAAGTGCCACCGGCCAAGGTGCTCGTTATTGGGGCCGGCGTCGCAGGTCTCGCGGCCATAGGCGCAGCGAAGAGCATGGGCGCTATCGTTCGTTCGTTCGATACGCGGCCGGAAGTCAAGGAACAGATCGAGTCGATGGATGCCGAGTTCCTGATGCTTGACTTCGAAGATGACGAAGATGGCTCCGGCGAAGGCGGGTACGCCAAAGTGATGAGTGATGAGTTCATCAAGGCAGAGATGGAATTGTTCGCCGAGCAGGCGAAAGATGTCGACATCATCATTACGACTGCGCTGATTCCCGGCAAGCCAGCGCCGAAACTGATTACGGCCGAGACAGCCCGTTCGATGAAGGACGGCAGCGTCATCGTCGACCTCGCTGCCGAGCAGGGTGGTAACTGCGAACTTACGGTGGCTGGCGAAGTGGTCGTAGACAGTGGCGTCACGGTCATCGGCTATACGGACCTGCCCAGCCGCCTTGCTGCACAGTCGTCACAACTCTACGCAACCAACCTGCGTCATCTGCTGACGGACATGACGCCCGAGAAAGACGGCAACATCGTCGTCGATATGGAAGACGAGCTCGTCCGCGGCGCCACGGTGTGTAAGGGCGGTGAGACCACCTGGCCGCCTCCGGCGCCCAAACTGTCGGCAGCGCCGCCAAAGGCAGCGCCCGAGCCGGCACCCGTTGTCGAGAAAGAAGAGAAACCGCGCTCATTCCTCAGCACGGCCATTGCCATGGCGGTAGCCGGTGCGGCATTGCTTGGCATGGGTGCTGTTGCGCCAGAGTCGTTCATGTCGCATTTCACAGTCTTCGTGTTGGCCTGCTTCGTAGGCTACATGGTGATCTGGAATGTCACGGCTGCATTGCATACACCGCTCATGAGTGTGACCAACGCGATCTCGAGCATCATCGTCATCGGTGCCCTGATGCAAATCAGTTCGGACAACAGTCTGACGATGTGGATTGCAGCTGTAACCGTCGGAATAACAAGTATCAATATTGCGGGCGGATTCGCGGTGACGCGCCGTATGCTCGAAATGTTCAGGAGGTGAGGTCGACATGAATTTTGAAAGCATAGTGCCCATGTCGTACATCCTTGCGACGGTTCTGTTCATCCTGGCCCTCGGTGGCTTGTCGAACCAGGAGACCGCCCGTCGCGGCAACTGGTATGGCATCACCGGTATGGCGATCGCGCTGATTGCGACGATTCTTGGCGTGGTTACCGCGCAATACACCATTTTGCTGGTGGCATTGCTCATCGGTGGCAGCATCGGCCTGTTTGCGGCCTCGCGTGTGCAAATGACGCAGATGCCAGAACTCGTGGCGATCCTGCACAGCCTTGTTGGTGTTGCTGCCGTTGCGGTTGGTTACGTGAATTTCATGGACCCGACCGAGCACCTGACCGGCGTAGAGCTCACCATTCATGACATCGAAACCTACCTCGGCGTCCTGATCGGTGCGGTGACGTTCTCGGGTTCGGTTATAGCGTTCGGCAAATTGTCAGGACGCATTAGCGGTAACCCGCTGGCCCTGCCCGCTCGTCATTGGCTCAACCTGGGCCTGCTGCTCGCGGCGATCTGGTTCGGACGTGAGTTCGTTCTGCAATCTGCTGCAGGCGGAGGCATGCAGCCATTAATCATCATGACCGTTATCGCACTCCTGTTTGGCATCCACATGGTGATGGCGATCGGCGGCGCTGACATGCCGGTTGTTGTTTCGATGCTCAACAGTTACTCGGGATGGGCCGCGTCGGCGACGGGCTTCATGCTCGGCAATGACCTGCTCATCGTTACCGGTGCGCTCGTTGGCTCGAGTGGTGCGATCCTGAGTTACATCATGTGTCGCGCGATGAACCGCAAGTTCCTCGCGGTAATTGCTGGTGGCTTCGGTACCGGTGGCGGTGCTCCTGCCGCGGCCGGTGGTGGTGAGGACCAGGGCGAAGTTGTGCCGGTCGATCCAATCGAGACTGCCGAGCTCCTGTCAAACGCCAAGGAAGTCATGATCATCCCGGGTTACGGCATGGCCGTCGCCCAGGCGCAGCATACGGTCTTCGAGATCACGAAGACGTTACGCGAGAAAGGCGTCAATGTGCGCTTTGGCATTCACCCGGTTGCAGGGCGCATGCCGGGACACATGAATGTGCTCTTGGCTGAAGCGAAGGTCCCTTACGACATCGTCTACGAGATGGACGAAATCAACGAGGATTTTCCGGATGTCGACGTGTCAGTCGTAATCGGCGCGAATGACATCGTGAACCCGTCTGCGCTGACGGATCCGGACAGCCCGATTGCGGGAATGCCGGTACTCGAGTGCTGGAAGGGTGAGACGTCAATCGTACTGAAACGCAGCATGGCGACAGGTTATGCGGGAGTACAGAACCCACTGTTCTTCCTCGACAACACGCGCATGTTGTTCGGTGACGCGAAAGCAACACTCGACGAGGTTTTAAAGAACCTCTAATTGCTGTAATAATGCGGGCATAGGCTTTGGAGTTGCTTATGCTCGCAGGAACAGCCTCCGATATATCGCAACAGGTTCTGAGAACCGATGTTGCCGGAATGCCACTCGAATGGATCGACTACCGCGAAGCGGTACGTCTCTATCACGCCGAGCAGGTAGCGTACGACTGCGGCACCCTCCTTTACTCCGTATTCGGCGGCTACAGCGCCGTCGACGGCAAGCGCAGCCGTATCGACGTCAATTCGATAATCGCCACGCATGGCACCAGCAAGAGCCTCTCGAAGAATCGCGAGCAGTATGTGCCGCCCCTGAATAACCGTACGTTGTTCAAGCGTGATGCGAACCTGTGTCTTTACTGTGGCATGCGCTACATGACCCGGGACCTGACGCGCGATCACATCCGGCCGGTCTCTCATGGCGGACTCGACACGTGGACCAATGTGGCGTCTGCATGTCGCCGCTGCAACAACTACAAAGGCGGCCGCACACCCGAGCAAGCCGGGATGGAATTGATTGCTATTCCGTTTACGCCGAATTACGCCGAGTACATTTATCTGAAGGGTCGCCGCGTACTTGCCGACCAGATGCAGTACCTGCTCGCACATATTCCACGATCGAGTCCGCTGCACGCGAGACTGTCCGGACACCTCGAGAACGGCGAGGAGATCGTGGAAGTGCATTTTCATGACTGATGTCCGGAGTCGCGGCCAATGGCCGCTCCTACGATGCAATACCTGATTGACGCCAGCGTCTACGTGTTTCGAGCCTATTACTCGATGCCCGAGGACATGGTGGACGACGCGGGTAATCCCATTAATGCTTTGTACGGGTTCTGCCGCTTCATTGGCGATTTCATGGAACAGGTCACGCCCGAGTATGTAGGGGTTCTGTTTGACGAGAGCTTGTCAAAGTCATTCCGCACGGAAATATACCCCGAGTACAAGGCGAACCGCGATCCCGCGCCGCCCGAGCTCAAGCGCCAGTTCGGGCAGTGCCGTCGCTTTGTGCGAGCGATGGGCCTCATGGAGCACGCGAGTCCGCGCTACGAAGCCGATGACCTGATTGGCACGCTGGTAGAGCACGGTCGCCAGCAGGGACGGCCGTCGACCATTGTCACGCGCGACAAGGACCTCACCCAACTGCTCACGAAGGACGATGTGTTCTGGGATTTCGCGGGCAAAGGAAAACTGGGCTACGACCAGATTCCCGCGTCGTTCGGCGTATGGCCGGAGCAGATCGCTGACTTCCTGGCGCTGGCCGGTGACGCGGTGGATAACATCAAGGGCGTGCCGGGCGTAGGAAAGAAAACCGCGGAGGGTCTTCTGAAGCATTTCGGTAGCCTCGATGAAATCTACGGCAACCTCGATCGCGTCCACGAGGTAAACGTTCGTGGCGCCAAGACACTCGGCGCAAAACTCGAAACGCATCGTGACGATGCGATGCTTGCGCGACGGCTGACGGGAATAGCGTGCGACGCTCCCATCGACGACGCCGAAGCGGCTCTGCAACCTTCCGCACCGAAACTCGGCGAGATCAACGCGCTTTACGATGAGGCCGGTATTGGCACGGCCCTGCGTCGCCAGGCCGAGCGCGTCTCGGATATCTACCGGCACTAGGCTAATGGGATTTCGCAAGAGCGGACCGGCATCTTCGGCAGACATGTTTGCCGCAGAAGCGGAAGGTCTGGCTGAACTCGCGAAGCCTGGCGTCATTCGTGTACCCGAGGTGATCGATTACGGCGTCGAGGGCAACCAGGCATTCATCGAAATTGAGTGGCTGGAGCTGTTGCCGCCAACGCCACGCGTTGAGGCGCAGTTCGGTGAGCAACTGGCAGAACTGCATCAGGTAACAACGGATCGTTTCGGCTGGCACCGGGACAACACGATCGGCTTGACCCCACAGCACAATAACTGGTCTGACAACTGGGTGACGTTTTTCCGCGACCATCGCCTGGGCTTCCAGCTGCGGCTGGCGGCGGAAAACGGTTATGCTGACAAGCTGCAGGCACAGGGCGCGCAGCTCCTCAAGCGACTTCCCATGTTTTTCGAGGGCCATGACCCGGCTCCGTCCTTGCTGCATGGCGATCTGTGGGGCGGCAACTGGGGCAGCTGCGACAATGAGCCGGTAATTTTTGATCCGGCGGTGTACTACGGTGACCGGGAAACCGATCTTGCAATGACAAGAGTTTTCGGGGGATTCGGCAACGAGTTTTACACATCTTATGAAGCAGCTGCGCCGCTCGCTCCGGGGCATCACGAGCGTTGCGACCTGTACCAGCTGTATCATGTACTCAATCACCTGAATTTGTTCGGCAGCGCTTACCTCGGCCGGGCACAACAACTGATTCGCAAGCTTGTATAGAGACTATTGATGAAAATCCATTTGATGACCGTGGTCGCAGTTACTTTCGTGCTGGCTGGATGCACACAATCGACGGCAGAGCCTGAAGCTCAGGGCGCCGCACTGCTTGCACCGTTCAAGCAAGACCTGAAAAGCGCGCTTGTCAAAGGCATGGAGTCCGGGCCTGTTGCCGCAATCAGCGCATGCAGAACCGAGGCGCCCATGATCGCCGGCAGGCTGTCGGTCGATGGCGTTGTCATGGGTCGCAGCAGTCATAAGCTGCGCAACCCGGAGAACGTCGCGCCGGAATGGGTTGCGCCGTTGCTGGCGGACTATGCAGCTGCCAGGCTGGCGGGCCCGGTTGCCATTGAAACCACGGAGGGCAGGTTCGGCTACGTCGAGCCAATCATGATTCAGCCGATGTGCCTGAATTGTCACGGCTCGGCGCTTCATCCGGATGTCGAGGCGCGCATCGACGAGCTGTACCCGGTCGACGATGCGAAGGGCTTTAGCGCGGGTGACTTCAGGGGTGTCTTCTGGGTGGAGTTTCCGCAGAGCTAGTGAATGGCTACCCGGGAAAATCCGAGACATCGCCGGATTCGTCGACCTCGTAGGCTTCGCCCAGGAAATCCTCTTCGAACGCAAAGAGCGTCGTCCCTTCCGGTGCCGTGACAGCAACGAAAGCACCCTCGAAGCCGGGGAATTTCTCGTGTCTCATACCTTGCTGCTCGAGGAATTCCATGAGCCCGTGACGATCGGGGCAACGGAAGCAGAGGGACGGTGCCTTGAGCGCGATACTCTCCGACAGCCCGAGCGCGACGCCCGTGGCATCGAAGCGCATGTGGTACGTCGGCTCCTCGCGCATCTCGAGCAAGGTCGGGGCGACGGGCGCCCAGAAGCGCGCGGCCCGCACCGTATCGCGTACGGGTAGAGTCAACTCGAACCAGCTGCCGCACAATGAATCGTTCTCGGCATCGTCGCTCAGGTGGAAGGTTCGTGCCTCGACCATGATAACGGCATGGCCATCGCGATCCCTGAACCCGAGTTGATTGAACGCATCTTCGTCCAGCTGCAATACAGTGAAGTCGTAACCATGGTCCGACATCTTGCGCGCGTGTTTCGCAAGGTCCTGCTGCATGAACGAAATGGCGGGCGCGTCGAATTCTTTTTCGTGCAAGCCGATGTTGAGTTCGCCGTCGCTGACCACGGCGTACTTGTGCGAATACACATCGTTGGTTTCAAGTTCGGTGAAGCCAAGTGACTTGTAGAAATGAAGGGACTCGAGAATGTCAGGTGCCTGTACAGAGAACTCGAGGAATCGGCCAATCGTACTCATTCCGCCGCCCCCCATCCTTCGATATGACGCTCGATCAGCCCGGTGAGAAACTCTACGTGATCGGCGCGTGCATTCAGCGCCGGGATGTAGTGCAGGGAGCTGCCCCCGGCCTCGGTGAAGAACCCCGCGTTTTGCATCGCGATCTCCTCCAGCGTTTCCAGGCAATCTGCGGAGAACCCCGGGCAGGCGACGTCGAGGCGGCCGACGCCCTTTTTGCCCAGTTCGGCGACCGTTTCATCAGTGTACGGCTTTAGCCACTCTTCGCGGCCCACGCGCGACTGGAAGGACAGCGTCCACTCTCCCTCCTTCAGATCGAGGGCTTCGGACACAAGGCGTCCCGTCTTCTGGCAATGACAATGATAGGGATCACCGCCGTCCAGCGTGTACTGCGGCACGCCGTGGAACGACAGCAGGAGATGGTCGCCACGCCCATGCTCCTGCCAGGACTCCCGAATGCTCGCCGCGAGTGCCTGAATGTAGCCGACTTCATCGTGATACTGGTTGATGAAGCGCGCCTCCGGAATCCAGCGCATGGTCTGCAGCTTGTTCGATACGGCATCGAAGACTGACGCAGTCGTCGTTCCCGAGTACTGCGGGTATAAAGGCAGGACGAGCAAGCGACGTGCGCCGGCGGCCTGCAGTTTGTCGATGGCCGACGAGATAGACGGCTCGCCGTAGGTCATGCCGAGTTCGACGACGCAACCTGGGCGAGCGGCCAATTGTGCACGTACACCTTCGGCAAGCTTGCGAGAATGCAGTAGCAACGGCGAGCCATCCTCAGTCCAGATCTCGCGATAGGCGGCCGCAGAGCGCGAAGGACGTATGCGCAGAATCACGCCATTGAGAATGAGCCACCACAGGAGTCGCGGGTACTCGACAACGCGCGGGTCAGACAGGAACTGCTTGAGAAATCGCCGCACAGCCGTCGTCGTTGGGGCATCCGGGGTTCCCAGATTGACGAGGAGTATCCCCGTTGAGGCGGACGATCCGTGTTCATACTCTGGCGTAGGCTGGTACTTCGGCATTATCCGGCAACCGATTGAGACCGGGCCAACACTACTGGAAAGGTCCGCCCTGATCCAGCGCATTGGCTATAATCACTTGTCTTGCTTGACATTTATGCTGTGAATTCGCCGTGAATGAATTATCCGAACCCAAATCCGAACCCAGGCCCAAACCCGAACCTCCGCCAGAGGCTGACCCGTCCGACCGCTGGACCCTGATCCGCGATGTCGCTGTTCTCCAGGCCAAGCTGATCGTCGACGGGCTACGCGACCTTGTTCTCGTGCCATTGTCCCTTGTCGCGGGAATAGTAAGCCTGGCGTCCGGGGAACGCGGCGTTCCGGGCACCCAGTTCTATCGCCTGCTTGCCGTTGGCAAACAAAGCGAGCGCTGGATCAATCTGTTTGGTGCACTGGACAACGCACCGCCAGATCTCGAGCAGCCGATGCCGTTTCCCGATGCGGATATGGACGAAATCGTCGGCAAGATTGAGGCATTCGTCGTCGACGAGGAAAAGCGTGGCGGCATGACCGCTCAGGCCAGGGCGCGATTTGAGAAAGCGATGGACGCGATGCAGGGGAGGAAGTAATCGCGGCTGATAGCCGCTCGTACAACGCTCTTACGCAGCTTCCATAATCGCGGCCACGCCCATGCCACCAGCGGTGCATACCGAAATCAAGCCGCGGCCGGAGCCCTTCTCACTTAGCATTTTCGCGAGTGAACCTATGATACGAGCGCCGGTTGCAGCGAACGGATGGCCTATCGCGATGCTGCCGCCCTTCATGTTCAGGAGTGACAGGTCGATTGGACCCAGCGGCTCGTTGCGGCCGAGCTTTTCCCTGCAGAACTCTTCGGACTGCCAGGCCTTGAGCGTCGCAATTGTCTGCGCTGCAAAGGCTTCGTGAATCTCATAGAAGTCGAAATCCTGCAGGCGCAGGTCCGCCTCTTTGAGCATGTCGGACACGGCATACGCCGGGGCCATCAATAGGCCTTCGCTATCGACGAAGTCGACCGCGGCGACTTTTACATACGTCAGGTACGCGAGAACAGGCAGGTTCTTTTTGCGTGCCCAGTCCTCGGTTGCGAGTAACACGGCGGCAGCACCGTCTGTGAGTGGAGTACTGTTGCCGGCGGTCATCGTGCCCTCGTCGCTACGATCAAATACCGGCTTTAGTGTCGACAATTTCTCGAACGTCGAGTCGCGACGTATGTTGTTGTCCTCCTCGACATCGTTAAACGGCACGACGAGGTCGTCGTAGAAACCTTCGTCATAGGCCGCGGCGGCTTTCATGTGGCTGGCCAAGGCCAACTGGTCCTGGTGCTCGCGCTGCACGTCCCATTCCTTGGCGGTAATTTCCGTGCTCTCGCCCATCGACAATCCAGTGCGTGGTTCGTTTACACCGGGAAACTCCGGCTTCAGGAAACCGGGCCGAAAGCGGAACAACGGTTTGATGCGTTCAAGCGGCGAGTGCGCAGCATGCATGTCGAGGAGCATGCGACGGTAGCGATCGTTGTACACGATCGGTGCGTCACTCACCGTATCGGTGCCACCCGCGATGCCGGACTCGATCTGCCCGAGCGCAATTTTGTTCCCGACCATGATCGCCGCTTCCAGGCCTGTACCACAGGCGCGTTGCAGGTCGACCGCCGGCGTGCGTATGTTAAGCCCTGACTCGATGACGCTTTCGCGAGCGAGATTCCAGTCCCTCGACTGCTTCAGGACCGCACCCAGTGCGACGTCGCCAAGCGTCTGTCCTTTCAAATCGAACTTGTTGATCAGGCCGTTGAGGGCGCCGGTCATCAGGTCCTTGTTTGAGCAATGCTGATACATTGAATGAGAGCGACAAAAAGGAATGCGCGATCCACCCACCACAGCAACCCGTATAGCTCGTCCGTCGTGCAACATACCTAAATCTCCGTTCCGGTAGTAACTCAGGGGCGACGCAACTTTACACCATTCAAAGACTTAACCGGTAGGTTAAGATGCGAGCATGTCGCTGCTCTCCCCGTCATTCCGCTCGCAGTCCGTTTCGATCGCCCGGATCGGTGGGCCGCTGATCATCAACTTTCTCGCGGTCGCGGGGATGGGGCTTGCAGATACGGTTATGTCGGGCCGCCTGGGTGCCGATGCGCTTGCGGCCGTTTCGGTCGGGCACAACACCTGGATGCTCGCATTCTCGGGATGCATGGGCGTCCTGATGGCATTGTCGCCGATCATCTCCCGGCACTATGGGGCCGGTGAGGTTAACAAGATTGGCCGGTACACGCGGCACGGCCTGTATCTTGGGTTTGCACTGGGCGTCGTTATCCTCCTGATTGGCCGGCCATTGGCAGGCCCGTTCCTGTCCTTCATCGGGATCGACACCGGGTTTCGCCACCTGACCGTCGAGTACCTGAGGGCGCTCCTCTTTGGTGCGCCCGGCATCCTGATGTTTATCGCGCTGCGCTTTACGTCCGAAGGAATCGGTTACACGCGCCCGATCATGTTTACGTCGGTGTTCTCGCTGATCTGCAATGTGATCCTGAATTACGCGCTGATGTTCGGGCACTTTGGCGCGCCGGCGCTGGGCGTCGAGGGCTGTGCCTACGCGAGTGCAATCACGATGTGGGTGGTGTTTTTCGCGCTTTCCTTCTACATGAGCGTCAGCCCGAAACTCAGAAAGCTCAAAGTATTCACGCGTATCGGGCAGTTTCGTCCGTCGCTGTTCCTGGAGATCGTCAGGCTGGGCGTACCGATCTCGATCATGATCACGGCGGAAGTCGGTCTGTTTGCCGTGGTCTCGATTCTCGTTGGCACCCGGGGCGTCGAGATTACGGCTGCGCACCAGATTGCAATCAGCTACGCCTCAGCCATGTTCATGATTCCGCTGGCGCTGAGTTCCGCCACGACCGTCCAGGTCGGGCACATGCTCGGCGCGGACCGCGTCGGCGACGCGCGCACCGCAGGGTTTGCCGGAATAACGATGAGCGCCACCTTCATGGCATTCTCCGCGCTCATATTGCTGGTCTTTCGCAACGAGATCATCTCGTTCTACACCGACGATCCGGTTGTTACGGGCATCGCGCTCAGCCTGTTGCTGGTTGCCGCGATTTTCCAGGTAGCCGACGGCGTGCAAATTTCCGCCGCGGCCGTATTGCGCGCTTACAAAGATACGACGTTCCCGATGGCGATCAATATCTTCGCTTTCTGGGTTGTGGCCTTTCCGTTGGCGTACCTCGCCGCGATCACTTATCAACTGCCGGCGAACCAGATCTGGGCTGCGTTTATCGTGGGTCTCACCATTGCGGCCGTTCTGCTGACCTGGCGATTTAATCGCCTGTCGCGGGCCTAACTCCCCTGGCCGAAATCGGGACTGTCGCCGGCCAGGTATTCGTCTTCTTCCGGCGTGTTCTCGCGCCCGAGAAGAACGTTGCGGTGCGGGAAGCGTCCGAACTGGTCGATGATGTCTTTATGCAGCTCGGCGAACTGCGCGACAGTCAGGAAGGTCTCCTGGAGTGTCGGTGAGACAGACTCGGCAAGTTTCTCGTACAGCGTCAGTGACTTGGCCTGTACCTTGCGCGATTCCGCGTGCTGCAATGGCATGTAAAAGAACACTCGCTGGATCGGTGTAAGCCCTTTGTCTTTTTTTTGCACAGCGCCTTCGACACAGAGCTTCAGCGCTACCTTGTCGTGGGAGAAAGCTTTCAGAGTGCCGCGATAGATATTGCGGCGGAACTGGTCGATCAGGATGATCAGCGCGAGACGGCCGTGCGGCTCATCGGCCCAATGATCGAGCTTGCCCTCACTGGCTTTCTCGATGTCGCTGGCAAACTCCTTCTCGATGTCATGATCGAAAACCGGATCTTCGCCGAACCAGATGTCCATGCGCCGGTCAATCTGCGGTGCGGACAGTTCCTGCTCCTTGAACCAGAACGACAGAATCTGTTCGATCCTCGCCTGATCGTCATCGGTCATCGTGGATCCCATGCTTTCGCTTAGCAGCTTGACTGACATTTAGTGAGAACCTCGTCACATTTTGGGCGAAATCGACCAATTAAGGCCTTCGTTGCCAGTAGACTTTAGCAGATGATGATCGGGCTCACCCGAATGCTGTGCACACTTACACTGGCCGCACTGGTGCTGGCCGCCTGTGGCGAACCGGTATCGGCACCTGAAGAGGAACTGCGCGCCTGGGTCACGGAAGGCATGGACGGAGCCAAAGACAAGGAGCGTCGCAAACTTGTCGGCATGATCTCACCATCCTACGCGGATGCGCGCGGTAATGAGCGCGGTGACATAGACAACCTGCTGCGCGTCTATTTTTTCAGGATGAGCAACATCAAGCTGCTCTCGACAATCGAGGAAATCACGGTGTACGACGACACCGCAGCCAAGATCCTGATGACAATCGGTATGGCCGGTACTCATGATGGCGTGCTGGGATTCAGCGCGGACGCGTACCGGTTCGAGTTCGAACTTGAGAAAGATTCCGATGAGTGGCAGCTTATTGCTGCGCGCTGGGGTGAATTAGGCGATGAACTACAGTAGACGACTGACCATAGCGGTATTCATCTGGGCGCTGGCCGGGCTTGGCGGCTGCGCATCAATGCCTGAGAGTCTTGTCAGCCAGCCCAAGGTCAAGCTGCGCGACATCGAGGTCGTCGGCCTCGGCTTCAATGCCCAGACGTTCCTGCTGACCTTTGATGTCAGTAACCCGAACCCGTTTTCGCTGCCCCTCAATCGCATCAAGTATGGGCTGAAACTGGACGGACAGCTGTTTGCGAGCGGAGAAACGGCTTGCGACATTTCAATACCGGCCGGCGGGGACTCGGAGTTTGCGATCAGCGTGGAACTCGACCTTCTGTCGACCGCACCGAACTTGCTGACCACGGTCCGCAACAGCTCGCGCAGCGAGATTCCGTATCAACTCAAGGGCGAATTCGGCCTCGATATTCCCCTGGCGCCAAGCGTGACTTATCGAACGGACGGCGCAATCAGCCTCCGCTGAAGCGGTTTCCAGAGCAACCAATGCGATCACCGCGGACGTGATCTATACTAATTGGTTCGCGGCGTTCTGCGCCATTTCAATGTGATTTTTTGATGGGGACCGCTTTCGGGCGATCTCAGCGGCTTGCATGACAGAGTATTCGGCAAACAATCTGCTTGACCCGGAACAGCATCGAGACAGTTGCGGCTTCGGTCTGATCGCCAATCTTGACGATCTGCCGAGCCATTGGGTTGTGGAGACGGCCATTGAGGCACTGGCGCGCCTGACGCATCGTGGTGCCGTTGCTGCCGACGGCAAGACCGGTGACGGCTGCGGATTGCTGCTCAAGTTTCCAGAGTCCTTCCTGCGTGCCGTGGGTGAGGAGCTCGGGTTCACGCTTAACAGGCGGTTTGCGACGGGCACGGTTTTCCTGAGTCGTGACGCTGTGACGGCCGCCGCCGCACGTACGGCGATCGACGCCGCAATCGCAGCCACCGGGCTTGAGGTAGTCGGCTGGCGAGACGTACCGGTTGATCCGACGGCCTGCGGAGAACAGGCGCTGGCAACGCTTCCCAAAATCCAGCAGGTCTATGTCAACGCGCCTGACGGGATGGCGCGTGGCTCATTCAATCGCAAGCTGTTTCTCGCCCGTCGGCGGGCTGAGAAGCGTATCGCCGACGACGAGACATACATTGCGAGCCTGTCCTCGGTCACGATCAGCTACAAAGGCATGATCATGCCGGCGGCACTGCCGGTCTTCTACCCGGATCTTCGCGATCCGCGCCTCGAGTCATCGGTGTGTGTATTTCACCAGCGCTTCTCGACGAACACACTACCCCAGTGGCGACTGGCGCAGCCATTCCGTTTTCTCGCACACAACGGCGAGATCAACACGATTCGGGGCAATCGTAACTGGGCGATCGCGCGCACCAAGAATTTTGTTTCGGACAAGCTCGACGATATCTCGGACCTCGATCCGATCGTGTCGCTGACGGGTTCGGACTCATCAAGCCTCGATAACATGCTGGAGGTTATGCGCGCGGGTGGCATGGACGTTGTCCAGGCGATGCGCATCCTTTTGCCACCGGCCTGGCAGACCGTCGATAACATGGACCCGGACGTTCGAGCGTTCTACGAGTTTTATGATTGCCAGCTCGAGCCCTGGGATGGTCCAGCTGGCATCGTGTTGACCGATGGTCGCTACGCGGCCTGCTGTCTCGATCGCAATGGCCTGCGTCCGGCGCGCTACGTGATAACCAAGGACCGCCACCTGACCGTTGCCTCGGAGGTTGGTGTCTACAACTACGACGAAAAGGACGTCGTCAGCAAAGGCCGCCTTGGCCCTGGCGAGATGCTCGCTGTCGATCTGGTGAATGGTGTCCTGCTCGACAACGACGACATACATGACATCCTCAAGACGCGGGCACCGTATAAGAAGTGGCTGAAGAAGGGCGTTCGTTATCTCGATTCCCTGCTTGTCGATACCAGAATGGCTGCCGAGCCTTTTGATGCAGAGACGCTCGCGGCGTACCAGAAGATGTTCAACCTCTCCCGCGAGGAGATAAACGAAGTCATTGCGGTGCTGGCAAAGGCGGAAATGGAAGCAGTCGGGTCAATGGGTGATGACACGCCGATGGCGGTCCTTTCTCAGAAGGTCCGGTCGCCGTTCGACTACTTCCGTCAACAATTTGCACAGGTCACGAATCCGCCAATCGATCCGCTGCGCGAACGCATCGTGATGTCGTTACAGACGAATGTTGGCGGTGAATCGAACCTGTTCGACATCGGGCCGGCACACGCGGAGCAGGTGATTATCAATTCACCGGTACTCTCGCAGGCCAAACTCCGGCAGTTGCTGGGCCCGGATATGTTCGAGGAGCGGCACGTATTCATCGATCTCAACGTCGACGAGAACCTGAGCCTGACAGAAGCGCTCGACAAGATTTGTGCCGCCGCCGAACAGGGCGTGCGCGATGGCAACCTGCTAGTCATGCTCAGTGATCGGTATCTCGAACAGGGCAAGCTGCCGGTGCACGCGCTGCTAGCGACCGGCGCCGTGCATCACCACCTGGTGAAAACGGGTTTGCGCTGTGACGCAAACATCATCGTCGAGACCGGCGTAGCGCGCGATGCACACCATATCGCCTGCCTGATTGGCTACGGCGCAACGATGGTTTATCCCTACCTCGTATACCAGTCCCTGCATGACATTGCACAGCGCGGCAACCTCTCGAAGCAGCAACAGCTGGGACGCAGTTACCGGCGCGGTATTCGCAAGGGTCTGTTCAAGATCATGTCGAAGATGGGGATTTCGTCTGTCTCGAGCTATCGCGGTGCACAGCTCTTCGAGATCGTCGGCCTGGGTGACGACGTTGTCGACCGATGTTTCAAGGGGACGACCTCGCGTATTCAGGGCACCAATTTCGATGATCTCCTGTATGACCAGAAGCAGCTGGCCGAGGCAGCGTGGGAGCGGCGCCTGCCTATTGAGCAGGGCGGGTTGTACAAATACGTGCACGGCGGCGAATACCACTGCTACAACCCGGATGTCATCGCAACGCTGCAGGCCGCAGTGCGCAGTGGAGACTTCGAGCAGTATCGGGAGTACGCGAGACTCGTCAACGAGCGTCCTGTTTCGACGCTGCGTGACCTCATGGAGATCAAGCCTACAGGCGATGCAATTCCACTGGACGAGGTGGAGCCTGTCGAGGCTATCCTGCCGCGCTTCGATAGTGCGGGAATGTCGCTGGGAGCACTATCGCCAGAGGCACATGAGTCGCTCGCTATTGCGATGAACCGTATGGGCGGGCGTTCGAATTCGGGTGAGGGTGGAGAAGACCCGTCGCGCTATGGCAACGAGCGCATGTCGAAGATTAAACAGGTCGCATCGGGGCGCTTCGGCGTGACCGCCGAATACCTCGTCAACGCCGAAGTTATCCAGATCAAGATTGCACAAGGCGCGAAGCCAGGTGAGGGTGGCCAGCTGCCCGGCCACAAGGTGAACGAGATGATCGCGAAGCTGCGCTTCGCAAAACCGGGCGTGGGTCTGATCTCACCACCGCCGCACCACGATATCTACTCGATCGAAGATCTCGCGCAGCTGATCTTCGATCTCAAACAGGTAAACCCGCAGGCGCTTGTGTCTGTCAAACTTGTTGCCGAGCCGGGTGTTGGCACGATCGCAGCTGGTGTCGTCAAGGCTTATGCGGACCTGATAACCATCTCGGGCTATGACGGTGGCACGGGCGCCAGTCCGCTTAGCTCAGTCAAGTATGCGGGCAGTCCCTGGGAGCTCGGCTTGTCCGAAACGCACCAGGTTCTACGCTCGCAGGATATGCGTCACCAGGTTCGTCTGCAGACGGACGGTGGTCTCAAGACCGGCCTCGACGTCATTAAGGCTGCCATGCTGGGCGCAGAGAGTTTTGGTTTTGGAACCGGCCCGATGGTGGCGCTCGGTTGCAAGTATCTGCGTATCTGTCACCTGAATAACTGCGCGACCGGAGTAGCGACACAAAACAGTGTGCTGCGTAGCGAGTACTTCGTTGGTCTGCCGGAAATGGTCATCAACTTCTTCCGCTTTATCGCAGAGGAGGTTCGACATCGGATGGCCGAGCTTGGCGTGAGCAAGTTCGAAGACCTGATCGGCCGCACTGATTTGCTCGAACTCAAGGAAGGCGAAAGTATTCGCCAGTCACGCCTGGACCTGTCGCCGATTATCTCGACAGACGGGTTGGCCAAGGATGCGCCGCAGTATTGTACCGATCCGCACAATGAGCCCTTCGATAAAGGCGAGCTTGCGGAGCAAATGGTCGAGGCAGCGTTGCCGGCGATAGAGTCCAGGAGTGGCGGCCGGTTCGGCTTCGAGGTCCAGAACTTCAATCGCTCTATCGGCGCACGACTTGCCGGTGAAATAGCACGACGACATGGCAATGAAGGCATGGCCGATGCGCCACTGGATATCCTGCTGCGCGGAACGGCCGGGCAAAGTTTCGGTGCCTGGAATCTTTCCGGTCTCAACCTGACCCTTGCCGGTGACGCCAATGACTATGTCGGCAAAGGCATGTCAGGTGGCTGCATCGTCGTTCGACCGCCGGAGGAAGCGGAGTACGTAGCACGTGATACGGCCATCATTGGAAATACCTGCCTCTACGGAGCGACCGGCGGTCAATTGTTTGCCGCGGGAAGAGCGGGCGAACGCTTCGGTGTTCGAAACTCGGGTGCAACGGCCGTGATTGAAGGTGCCGGCGACCACTGTTGTGAATACATGACCGATGGCGTCATTGTTGCGCTTGGACAGACGGGCGTGAATTTTGGCGCGGGCATGACGGGCGGTTTCGCGTACGTGCTCGATATCGAGCGCGATTTCGTCGATCGCTATAACCACGAGCTCATCGATATTCATCGCATCACGCCGGAGAGCATGGAAGCACATCTCCACCACTTGCGGTCATTGGTGTTGGCACACGTCGAGCAGACGGGCAGCGTTTGGGGACAGGCAATTCTCGAGGACTACCGGACGTTTCTGTCGAAGTTCTGGGTCGTTAAGCCGAAGGCGGCGGAGCTTGGGTCGCTGATCGCGTCGCTGAGGCAGGCCGCGTAATGGCAAAACACCCACTGCAGTTTCTGGAAGTTCCGCGTAAGGACCCGGCGAAAGAAGGGGCCGAGGAGCGCGTCGAACATTTCGGCGAGATTTACGGTTCCTACGATGGCGCGGATGCGGCCGCGCAGGCAGGTCGTTGCCTGGACTGCGGCAATCCGTATTGTGAGTGGAAATGCCCGGTACACAATTACATTCCGAACTGGCTTACGTTGATCGAAGAGGGAAAGTTGTTCGAAGCCGCCGAACTTTCCCACCAGACAAATTCCTTGCCCGAGATTTGCGGCCGCGTATGTCCCCAGGATCGTCTGTGCGAAGGCGCTTGCACACTTGAGGACGCGAACGGTGCCGTAACGATCGGCAGCATCGAGCGCTACATTACAGACGAAGCGGTTAGCCAGGGTTGGCGACCGGATATGTCCCATGTCAGCGATACGGGCAAGCGCGTCGGCATCATAGGTGCCGGACCGGCAGGACTCGCGGCGGCCGACGTGTTGGCACGCAACGGCGTTCGCTCGGTCGTGTTCGATGCGTATCCCGAGATCGGCGGGCTCCTGACCTATGGCATTCCACCATTCAAACTCGAAAAGCAGGTTGTCCGCCAGCGACGGGAGATTCTCGAGGGTATGGGCGTCCAGTTCGTACTGAACACGAGGATCGGTACGGACAAGCCGTTCGAGGAACTACTTGATGAGTTCGACGCCGTGTTCCTCGGCATGGGCACCTACGCGTACGTGACCGGCGGCTTTGCCGGGGAAGATCTCGACGGTGTTTACGATGCACTGCCTTACCTGGTCGGAAATGCCTACCGTGAGCTGGGGCACGATGAATCCGATGCACCCTATATCGATCTGAAGGACAAGAACGTTGTCGTGCTTGGTGGTGGCGATACAGGTATGGACTGCAATCGAACGGCGATTCGCCAGGGCGCCGCCAGCGTCACCTGCGCGTACCGGCGTGACGAAGAGAACATGCCGGGCTCAAGACGCGAGGTCGCGAACAGCAAGGAAGAGGGTGTGACGTTCCTGTTTAATCGTCAACCGCTCGAAATTCTGGGTGAGGACAAGGTCACGGGCGTCAGGGTCGTGGAAACGAAACTTGGTGCGCCGGGACCGGACGGTCGGCGCAGCCCAGAGCCGATTCCAGGCGCCGAAGAAATTCTCCCCGCCGATGTGGTCGTAATCGCATTCGGATTCAGACCCAGTCCGCCCGAGTGGCTCGCTGATCATTCGATAGACACACTCGACAGCGGGCGTGTGCTCGTGAAGTCGATGGGCGCGTGCCCGTACCAGACAAGCAACCCGAAAGTATTCGCAGGCGGCGACATGGTTCGGGGTTCAGACCTCGTCGTGACCGCTGTTCATGAAGGCCGCGAGGCCGCGAAGGGAATCGCCAGGTTCCTCGAAGTCTAAACGGGTGCCCAGAGTTCGCGATGCTGCCACTGTGACGGGACGGACAGCTTTCCGGCACAGGCCCTGGCAACGTCCCCGAGGTACTGTGACTGCCAGGCACCATCCCATTCGGGTGGAAGCACGTATGGAGGCATGACGTGAGCTACAACATCCGAGTGGGTGGTCGCAACAAGCGACAAGCCGACCGCTGAATCTTCCAGGAGCGCGCGCACAACAGGCAGCAGGTCCTCGTCGGGGAACGCCTCCGGATAGAGTGACTCGATTGTCTCGATATCACCTTGCGTGCTCTCGCGAATGTCCAAATCAGGGCTCAACTTACCTGGCCGACGTCCGAGTTTACCCTGTGGGCGCTAGGACTGCGGGAACAGCAACGATACCGCGTACTCCCAGTCCATTTCCTCGCCGGCATACCATTTCGCGGTAGGCGTTACCGCGGAAACATCTTTGTCCTTGAACTCGCGGTACATCCAGGCGAGTGATTCCTCGAGGGTTGTTTCTTTGGGTATCGGAAATGGCTCCAGATGTCGTTCCTTCGGATCCAGGAAATAGATCTCACCGTCCTTGCTGCGTTTGCAGTCAAAGCCTCCCTCGTGAACGAGGTGATGATGGTGCCTGCAGAGCAATACGAGGTTGTCGAGTGAGGTTTCACCGCCGTCGGCCCAGTGAACGATGTGATGACCGTCCACAAACTTGTGGTTGGTGCAGCCTGGGAAGCGGCAGCCTGAGTCTCTGGCCTTTAGTGCACGGCGCATGGGGGGTGGAATGGTCCTTGAACGGCGCCCGATGTTGAGGGGTTCACCGTCTTCATCCTCGGTGATCCTGGTCTTGCTGCACTCGCAGGCGATTCGTCGAGATGTTTCCGCGGAAACGTGGGGGCCGTTATCGAGATGGGGGTGGTCGTCGGCACCCACATGCACGACGACCTGGTAGCGATCGGCCGTTGAGCCGGAGTTCTCAGCGTTGTTCATGTACGTCTCGGCGATTTCGCACAGGGCATCGGCGCGGCGGGCGGCGATGGGTTCGGGATCGTCTGA
>Ga0316192_10000127_pt1 | contig 51214 bp, 45 predicted proteins | sample MerIslwburrow_MG_FD_204931 | JGI IMG/M metagenome (GOLD analysis project Ga0316192, IMG submission 204931) | Coastal sediment microbial communities from Maine, United States - Merrow Island worm burrow | ecosystem: Environmental > Aquatic > Marine > Coastal > Sediment | place: USA: Maine...
CACTCCTTTCGCTCGTGTATTTCCCACAAGGTGGATCACGGCCGACCCGGAGTCATGATGAAAACGTGCGGAAGTTGTGCGGATGCGATGGTGCGATGGCTCTATCTGCGTCATCTGTGTGATCTGCGGGCAACAGCGATGGTGCGATGGCGATCTGTGTCCATCTGTGTGATCTGTGGGCTTTGCGACGGTGCGATGGCTGCGGTTTCTCCTGATGCGCTGATATCTCTATCGATCCACGTGATCAGCGGGCTGAAGCCACGTCCGTCGAGGCCTCACCGCCAATCGGGATCATCCCCGCCACCTTGTCGAGCGCATCGATGTCCAGGAGCACCTCGCGCTCGCCGAGATAGATCGCGGTATAGACCCCACCGTCGATCTCGAGGGCCGACGGCCGGCCACCGGCGTAGTAGCTCGAGAGCATTCCGGTGTCGATGAGAAAGACACGTTGGTCGAACCGCAACTGGATCTGCCCGTCCGGGTTCGGCGTGTGCCCCACCACCATGGTCCGGGCTCCGACCCCATCGAGCAACAAGGCCATCTCCTCGCCGCGCAGCTCCTCGTCCCAGCGTGCGGCGCCGCGGAACCACAGCGGCCCCTCGGGCGACATGATGATCCAGCTGTCGATTCCGGCCACCGGTTTCAGCAGGTCGGCATGACGGCGAATCTGGTCCGTGGAGTCTTCCTGCTCGGCCAAGAAAATGATGGTCTGGACCATGAGGCCGATCTCTTCGAAACTGGCCGAGGGCGGCACGAGGCTTTGCGAGACGAGGTACTGGCGCGCCTGGTCGAAGGTCTTGAGCTCCTTCTTCGCCAAGGCGTTGACCTCGTCCACGGTCATGCCGGCCACCTGGGGGCTGAAACCGCCGTGGATGAAGAGCACGTCGCCGAGCATCACCGCCACAGGCAGGGTCCGCAACCACTTGCCGTACAAACCCTTGGGGCCGAGCGCCTGCGTGTACTCCAACCAACCGGGCGGGTGTTTGTCCATCCATGCCTGTTTGGCGACCTCATCCGTGGGTTCACTCCTGAGATCTTGATAGTCCTTGACGGAGTTCCACAGCTTGTTGCGCCGCTTCTCGGACTTGCCTTCGACAAAGGATGAGTAGACCTCGGGGTTGGCGTCGCGGTGGAACCCGGTGAGGTTCATCGTCTCGTGGTTGCCGAGGATGCAGATGACCCGTCCACCGGCGGCCTCGGCCTCGCCCTGGAGACGCATGATGAGGTCGACTACGTCACGCACCTTGAGACCCCGGTCAAAGAGGTCTCCGAGCTGGATGTAGGTGGCGTCACCACCGGCCCACTTCAGATTCGCGTCGAGGATGCCGGCTTCTTGGAGAATCGATGTCAGACCACCGAAGCTGCCGTGGACATCACCCACTGCCACGATGCGGCCGGCGTGAGCAACCGGAACCGCCAACGCCGCGACCAGCGCAAAAACCAGAACGAGATGTCGACGACCGACCTTCATGCGCAACTCCTGTCATAAAGAAATGATGCGAAGCTCGTGCCAAGTCTAACCGTTCCAACACGAAGGGGCATTCCGCGGGATGGAAAATGAACCGCGAAGACGCGGAGAACGCAAAGCATCGCAGTCAGCTCTTAGCCGTTAGCCGTTAGCTATTAGCTTCATCGCAGGACATCGCCACCCGAATGGTGTACCCCGTTAGCCGTTGGCCGCTAGCTCCATCGCAAGGGGCGTTCGTCCGTGAAAATGTCATGGTTCTTTCTTGGCTGTGGCGCCCTGCGATGGAGCTAAAGGCTAAAAGCTAAGAGCTAACGGCTTCACGAAGATCGCCCCTCGGTATTTTTCCGCAACAGGATCCCAATCAACATGATCAGGGTGCTGGTGATGAGCGCGAAGGTGGCCGGAACGGCGGGATTGTTGTGATAGTGCGTGATCCCGCCGTAGTACATCCCGAAGTGAACCACCAGCGCTGCGATGGCGGCCGCCGCCGCGAGCTTGGCCGTTGCGCGTTGGGTGAAGAGACCGAAGACCACCGGAGCAAAGGTGGCGGCGAAGAGACCGTAGACCCCATTTTGAGCGAAGATCGCCACTGACAGCGACGGCGCGACGATCTGCCGCCACGCCAAAAGGGCGGTCACCGGCGCCAGCACGACCAGAAAGACCCGGCCGACACCGAGCAGACGACCTCGGACAACCTCCTCATCCATCCCCGCCGAACGCGCGAGGTTGGCCCAGAAATCGTTGGCGAAGATCGTCGAAAGCGCGAGGATGATCCCTTCGAGGGTCGAGAACCCGGCGGCGAGCAGACCGAGCATCACCAGCGCCGTGAGCCCCGGCGAGAAGGAGGTGGCGATGTAGGTCGCCACCACCTGATCGGGAGCGAAGGCGGCGCCGAGATCCATCCGCGCATAGAGCCCGACGAGCAGCACCGTGGTGAAGACGGTGCCAGCCACCATGGCGGTTACGAGGTAGACGTTGACATCGCGTTCGGTGCGCAGGTAGAGCGACTTGGAGATGATGTGCGGCTGCATGATGATGGCCACCCCGATGACGAAGTTGGCCACCACCACCTCGAAGAGATCGCGGAAGAGCAGGCTGTCGGGGTTGACCATGCTGCCGTAGAAGGGCGAGACGGCGTCGAGCCGCTCGAAGAAGGCGCCCAGACCGCCGCCGAAGATCTCCAACCCGGAAATGACCAGCAGGACGGCCACGGCGAGCATGGTCATGGCCTGAACGCTGTTGGACACCACGTGCAGGCTCGCGCCGCCGAGGAGGATCGAGGTGAAGGCCAGAACCACGACGATGAGGATCGCCACCCACATGGACAGGTGCAGGACGCTCATGAGGACGAGCACCAGAGCAGTGACGATCAGGACCAGGAAGGTGACCTGGAGCAGGCTGGCGATGGCGAAGAACACCGTCAGCCGACGGTCGCCGTATCTCTCCCCGAGCCACTGCGGCACCGTGAGCGCGGTGAACTGATCGCCGATCTGTCGGAACTTCTTGGTGGTGACGATGAGGGCCAGGAAGATCCCCGTGGGCGCCGCGAACCCATAGCCGACGATTCCCGACCAACCATAGGCGTGGACCAATCCCGGGTTGATGACGAAGGTCGCCACCGAGGTCATGTTGGCCGCAAGCGACAGACCGACAAAGAACGGCGGCACCCGCCTGCTGCCCACAGCAAAGCCCTCCATGCTCGACGCCTTGCGTCGGTTCCACACGGCCAGACCGACGATGGCGATGGCATAGACGACAAACAGGATCCAGGGCAGGGTGATTTCAGGCATTCGAACTCCTCATGAACGATCCGCTGTGCATTGTAGTCGGGCCGGGGGTCAAGACATCGTGAGTCGGGAGTCGTAAGTCGTGAGTCGCCGGTGTCCGGGACAACTTCGTGGTTGGATCGTGGTGACTTCAGCATCATTTTTGAAACACAAAGGACACCAGGACCCACCAAGGAACCACAAGGCCATCACAATCTAATGCCATCGCAATCCAGGGTGGGTTCTCGTTGTCGGGGCGGCTCCGGACTGCGTGCATCTGCGCTAGTTGCGGTTTCTCCGTGCGACGGTGCGATGGCCCCAAGATTGCGATGACCTTTGCGATGTTCTTGGCGTTCTTTGCGATCTTTGCGGTGAATCTGCGATGTGATCTTTGCTGTTCAGCCAACCCGTTGAAAGCCCCTCAGACGATTCACGAAGTTGGATGCATCTCCGGAACCGAGATCCGACCCTCAAATGCGATGCTTCGTGGCCGTTTTGTGGCCCTTCGTGATCTTCGTGTTTCAAACACACCGCTGGAATCGGGCGAGCCGCAACACGAAATCCTACGACGCCCCGGCTCCGCCGACTCGCGACTCACGACTCACTCTTCTCCCGAAACCAGGGATAGATCGCCGGCAGCACGAGCAGAGTCAGCACCGTCGAGGTGAAGAGCCCACCGATGACAACCGTCGCCAGCGGTCGTTGGACCTCGCTGCCGGTTCCCGTTGCAAGCAGCAATGGAAGCAGGCCGAGGGCCGTGGTCACCGCGGTCATGAGCACCGCACGCAGCCGCCCCGACGCCGCGCGGATGGTCGCCTCGGCAACCGGCACTCCCTGCTTGACGAGCTGGTTGAGATAGGTCACTAGCACCATCCCGTTCTCGAGCGCGATGCCGAACAGAGCGATGAACCCGACCGATGCGGGAACCGACAGGTTCTGACCCGAGATCCACAGCGCGACGATCCCACCGACCAGAGCGAGGGGGATGTTGAGCAGGATCAGCACCGAGCTCTTGAGCGAGTTGAAGCTCGCATAGAGCAGGATGAAAATCAGCAGGAGGGTCACCGGCACAACCAGGGCGAGCCGTCGGTTGGCATGCTGTTGCAGTTCGAACTGGCCACCCCAGGTCACAAGATAGCCGGAGGGAAGATCGACCCTCGCACCGATGGCGTCCTTCGCTTCGGCGACAAACGACCCGATGTCACGGTCGACCACATTGCACTGGACGGTGATGAACCGCTGACCGCCTTCGCGGGTGATCTGCCGAGGACCGACGATCTCGAGCATCTCGGTCACCTGCGACAGAAGAACCGTCGCCCCGTCCGGAGTCGGCACGAGGATCGACCCGATGGCCTCTGGGGTGTCGCGGTCGGCCTCGGGGTATCGAACCAGGATGTCGAAACGCCGCACGCCTTCGAAGACCTGGCCGGCGGTCTCGCCGCCCACCGCGGCCCGGATCACCCCCTGGACCTGCTCGACGTTGAGGCCCCAGCGGGCCACGGCCTCGCGGTCGACGCGGATCAGCAACTGGGGCGTGCCGGTGATCTGATCGGTTTGGACATCCGCCGCACCCCGGACCGAGCCCACCACCGCCGCGATCTCGTCGGCCTTGATCTTGAGGGTCTCGAGATCATCACCGAAGAGCTTGACGGCAAGCTCGGCTCGAACCCCCTCGAGAAGCTCCTCCACCGCCATCTGAATCGGTTGGGTGAAGCTGGTGAGAACTCCGGGAATCTCACCGAGCTGATGACGGATCACATCCTCGAGTTCGAGCTGAGTTTCGACCCTCCACTCTTCCCGCGGGGTCAGCATGAGGTACATCTCGGCGCTGTTGACCGGGTCGGTGTGCGCTCCGACCTCACCGCGGCCGATGCGGGTGACCACCGACACCACCTCGTCGAGTTCCATGAGCTGCCGTTCGACCCGAAGCACGACCCGGGTGCTCTCGGTCAGCGCGATGGATGGCGCCATGGTGAGCCGGAGAACCAGGGTCCCCTCCTGGAGCGTCGGTGTGAATTCGGATCCCAGCTGCGGCAGAACACCCCCCCCAATGAACAGAAGGCTCACCGCCAGGATCACCGCCCACCGGCGATGACCGGCAAAGAAGTTCAGGAGCGGAACGTAGACGCGGTTCAAGGCCGCGACCACCCGGTCGCTCGCGTCGGTCCCGCCCTTCTTCGGTCGACGCATCAGAAGCGATGCGAGGACCGGCGCCACCACCAGCGAGTACACCAACGACCCGACCATCGCCATCACCACGGTGTAGGCGAGGGGTCTGAAGGTCTTACCTTCGACGCCCTGGAGGCTGAACAGGGGCAAGAAGACAATGACGATGATGGAAATGGCAAAGAGAATCGGCCGCGCCACCTCGGTGGCGGCCTGCGCGACGATCCGGAGCCGACTCTCCTCCGGTCCCGCCTGCCGCAGCATCCGATCGATGTTCTCGATCATGACGACGGTGCCGTCCACCATCATGCCGATGGCGATGGCCAAACCTCCGAAGGACATGAGATTCGCCGACAGCCCGAAGAGCCGCATACCGATCAGCGCGACCACGACCGAGAACGGGATCGACATGGCGACCACCACGCTCGCCCGGAAGCCACCCATGAAGATCAGCAGCACCAGCACCACCAGAGCGACTCCGACGACGAGGGCTGTGGTGACGGTTCTCACAGCGGCGTCCACCAGGCTCTTCTGCTGGTAGTACGGAACGATTCTCACGCCCTCGGGCAGGATCTCGTTGACCTCGGCAAGCTTGGTCTCCACCGCACCGATTACCGACGACGAGTTGGCGCCATAGAGTTTGATGACCTGACCGGCGACCACTTCTCCGATCCCGTCTCGGGTTTGGAGGCCCCGCCGGATCGCTCCCCCGACTTTGATGTCGGCGAGATCAGCGAGAAAGACCGGGGTGCCGTCGACGGCCTTGACCACGATCCGCTTGAGATCGCGGATACCGGTGGCCAGACCTACCGAGCGGACGACGAGCTCCTCGGCGTTGCGTTCGAGGAACTGAGCGCCGACGTTGAGGTTGTTCGAGCGGATGGCGTCGAGCACGGTTTCCAGGGAAACGTGGTAGCGCAACAGCGCCGTCGGATCGACCTCGACGTGGAACTGCTTCTCCCAGCCGCCGATCCCGAGCACCTCGGTGACACCGGGGACGGTCTGGAGCTGGAATTTGATGAGCCAATCCTGGATGGTCCGGAGCTCCTCGAGGGTGTGGCGTCCGGTGGTGTCTTCAAGATAATAGAAGAGCACCAACCCCATCCCGGTGGCGATGGGCCCCATCTCGGGATCACCGAAACCTTCGGGAATCTGCTCCCGCGCCTCGTTCAGCCGTTCGCCCACGAGCTGGCGCGCAAAGTAGATGTTCACATCCTCGGCGAAGTAGATGTTGACCACGGAGAGCCCGAAATTGGAGACCGACCGGGTCTTCTCGACCCCGGGCAGCCCGTTCATGGCCACCTCGACTGGGAAGGTGACGTATTTCTCGATCTCCTCCGGCGCCAACCCTTCGGTCAGGGTGAATACCTGGACCAGATTCGGTGAGACATCGGGGAAGGCGTCCACCGGCAGGCCGCCGTAGCTGACCCACCCGGCAACGAGAACCAGCGATGCCAGCACGATGATGAGGAGCCGGCTCGACAGGACGGTGTCGATGAAGCGTTGCACGGAGACCTCAGTGCCCGTGTCCGTCGCCGAAGGACTTCTTGGAGAGTTCGGCTTTCAGGCTGAAACCACCTCGAACCACATACCGTTGCCCGGGCTCGAGCCCGGTTGCGACCTCCGCCAGGCCGGCGGACCGCACCCCGAGGGTCACCACCACGGGCTCGAATCCCTCATCGGTGGCGACAAAGATCACGTCGTCGCCGTCGGGCATCCGGATCACCGCCGTATCGGGCACCACCACCCGAGCCTCATCCGAGGCCGATGTCGTCACCTTGGCCGTGACGAAACAACCGGGATGCCAGTGCCCGTCCGGGTTGGGTGCGATGATCCGGGCGAGAGCTGTCCGAGTCTCCTCCCCGACCAGAGGCTGGACAAAATCGATGGCGAGCTCGGCCTCGTCGCCGTGGTTGGTCTCCACCCGGACGCTCTGACCCGAACGGACCGCACCGATGTCGCGTTGGTAGACAGAGAGATCAATCCAGACCGTGGACAGATCGGCGACCGTGAAAACCGGGTCTTCGGCGGCGACGGTCTCACCGAGGGTGATGTGGCGATCGATGACGGTGCCGTCGAAGGGAGACAGGAGCCGATAGTCGGTGAGTGCGATCTCGTGCGAATCGGGCAGGTTCTTGATCTCGTTCTCGGTCACGCCGAGAACCAGGAGCTTCTGCTGTGCGGTGCGGAGTTCGATCCGAGCTTCGGCACGGTTCTGCTTGGCATCGAGATAATCCTGCTCCGACGAGACCTTGCCTTTCCAAAGCCGTTCTTCTCGGCTGAAGGTTGAGTCGGCCATTCGGAGACGTTCGGCCGAAGCGAGGAACGACGCCTTCGCGTCGGCCAGTTCACGGCTGTCGAGCACGGCCAGCAACTGACCCTTGCGGACGGTGTCGCCGAGGCTCGCCCTGACCTCGCGCACGACCCCACCGACCCGCGGGGCGACATGGGCCATCCGGTCACCATTGACCTGGACCTCACCCGGAAGCTCGGCGGTCACCGAGAGACGACCGGGTCCGGCAACCGCGATTTCGATGCCGAGCTGCTCGAGGTCCACATCCTCGAGATGGACCACCTGTTTGTCGCCGTGATCATCGTGCGCGGCTTCGATGACTGGTGCGTTGGGCCGTGGGCTGCCGCCGCAACCGGTGACGAGGAGGAGACTCAGGCCGACCACGGCGGCGAGAAACACCCCGAACCGAGCATCTTTGTGGCGCCGGCGTCTCGCCGGCGTGGAAGCGTACGGTGCAGGCGGGACGCCCGCACTACAACGGACTCGTTCGCTCAGGGTGACATGAAGGGAAGTTGTCGATTGTGAGGTTAAGCGTGCAGCATCGGCGAGATTTGTGGTCGGGTTCATTTCGATTCTCCTACCATTGTCGAACTCGGGATGCCCTCGGCCGCATCCAGCTCGAGACCGATCAAGCGCTCGAGATCGACCTTCGCCAACGCATACTCCGCGGCGCTGTCGAGCAGGAGCGACCGCGCATCGAAGAGGGTTCGCTGAGCGTCGATGACATCGAGGAAGCCGAATTTGCCCTCGGTGTAGCCGATCTCCACGGCCTCGAGAGCACTCGTCGCCGCCGGAACGACCTCGGTCTTCATGGAAGAGGCGATCTCTACCGCGGCATCGAGCCTCTGCACCACCGAAACGAGTCCGGTCTCGATTCCGACCCTGGCTGCCTCGATGTTCCGGCGGGTGCTCTCGAGCTCGAACTCGGCGGCCCTGCGTGCTCCTCGGTTGCTGTCGAAGACCGGCAGCGGCAGCGAAATCCCCGCCACCCACGCCGAATCTCCGGTCTCGGAGAACCGACGGGGACCGGCGGCCACCGTCAAATCGGGAATCCTGAAGGATTTTTCGAGGGCCACCACCCGCTCAGATCGTTCCAGCTGATGGCCGAGGGCGCGCATGTCGGGGGTCGATTCCACGAGACCGCGGAGTTCGCTCCATGCGGGGCGATCGACCGGCCGGGGAAGTTTGCCGGCGGCGTGCCGAAAATCTGCGTTGGATGCTCCCCACATGGAACTCAAACGGACCCGTGCAACCTCGAGGGCACGGGTCGCTCGAATCAGATGAACTCGAACCGCTGCGACCTCCATCTTCGCCCTGGTCGCCTCCACCGGAGAGACCTTTCCGGCCTCGACCCGGGCATCCACGGTGTCGGCAAAGGTCTGGGCGAGATCGAGGAGCTCCCGGCTCAGAGCCAAGCGCTCCTGCGCGGTGAGGACCGAGTAGAAGGCCGCGGTTGTCAGCGCCCGTACATCGAGGACCACCGACTCACGGTCGCGCCCGGCGATGGCGACGTCCGACTCCGCCACCTTGCGGCCACGCTTGATCTTGCCGCCGATCTGGAGGCTCTGGCTGATGAGCAGGGTGCTCTCTGTGGACTCGAATCCCCGGAGATCATCCCTGCCGCCGAAGTTCTCGACATCGAACTCGAGCTCGGGGTTGGCCCAACGGCCCGCCTGGGCCATCCTCGCATCCGCCGCCTCGACCTGATAGCCCGCCGCAGCCAGCGCCGGGTTGTGGTTGGTGGCCAGCTCCAGGGCGGTGGCCAAACTGAGATCCCCCGGAACAAACGGCCCGGGAACCGGAGTCTCCTGGTGTGTTGCGGCGCCGAGGGACGCGGGGCCCACGACCACCAATGTCAACAGGCATTTCAACAAGCGCATGGTGTTCTCCTCGAAGAACCAATGGACACACGACGCGCCGACCGGCATGAATCCGTCGGCGCCGGGGTCAGGTTTTAGAGGAGACTCAGGTCAGAAGGACCACCGATGCAATGAACTCGAGATCCGGGGGAACGAGCCCCTCGCGCGAGCCCGACTCGACCACCGACAGACCTCTGGAGTTCACCTCGGTGGTTTCGACCAGCGCCGAGAATCGCGGGGGCTCGAGGCCTTGCTTCTCCTTGGTCAACGGCGTTGCATCCAACTCGATGTCGGCGCAGCCGCCACAAGGGTCAGAGAGAGCAGGGGTTGAATCACCGTCGGCTTCACCGCGGCCGGTCGCTTCATCCACGCAACACAGACCGAGAGCAACCTCGAGATCGATGTGGCCATCTGCCCCGACACAGAGCACCAGGCTCCTCGCCAGCGAGGTCCCACCCACGATGAAGATCACCGTGAGGCACCAGGCGATGGCGGTCATCAAGTGTCGATGTCGCATCAAGCTCATACTCCGATTCCTCACGACGATACTGCCTACGGCCATGGGGAACAACAACCCTAACGCCCAGATGAATCCGAGGTCAAGACCGCCATCGGCGGCAGCGAGTCTCTTTACAGGTTGTTTGCGACAGCTGGAAGCGGCAATGCTCGGGCAAACCGGTCACCTCAACACGAACGCGATCCTTTGGATCATCCGTACGGGCTGTGTTTCTTGAGTCGGGTCTCGGCTACCGGGGGCGTTCAACGACTTCGAGGATGGGTCGTGGCGGCTTCAGCATTGGTTTTGAAACACAAAGATCACAAGGGGCCACAAAGGCGGCCACGAAGCATCGCATTGGGGGGTGAGATCTCGGTTCCGGATCGACATCCGACTTCGAGAATCGGCTGAGCGCTCTCAGCGGGTTGTTTGAACCGCAAAGATCGCTGAGAACGCCAAGAACATCGCAATGGTCATCTCATTCTTGAGGCCATCACACCATCGCACGGAGAAATCGCAGACAGCGCAGATGTCCGCAGTCGTGAGCCGATCCGACACCGAGCACCCACCCTGGATTGCGATGGCTATATTTTGCGATGCCTTTGTGGTTCCTTAGTGGGTCTTGGTGCCCTTCGTGTTTCAAAACACGACGCTGCGGTTGCGCGAGCCGCAATACGAAGACAGAGGTCACTCCGGCCCCGCCGACTCACGACTCACGACTTACGACTTACGAGTCTTGAAACCACCGCAGCAGACACGAGACGAGCTGGCGGTCGGCGCTGAGGTTGAGGGCGCGGCAGCGGCGTTCGGTGGCGATCAAATCTCCGGCGAGGCGGATGAGGTCCTCACCGTCGTCGACTTCCATGGCCATCTCAGTCGCCACCGCGGCCACGACCTCGAAGGGGTTGACCTTGTCGCCGATCAGATACGGCAGCCGCAGCAACTGCCGCGATTCCCCTGCGACTCCAGCCTCGAGCGCGGCCCGAACCTCGGCGAGCACACCGTCGAGCTTGAGTCCGGCCAGTACCGAGGCCGCAAGCTCGGGGGGGACTCCCTCAGCCAACTCGCCGCCGGCCACCACCGCCGCGCCCGGCAGCGCAAGCTGCTGGCACCGCGACCGAATGGTCGACAGTACGGCCCCGGGGTTGTCGGCGAGGAGCAGGAGCCGGACATGGCCGGGGGGCTCCTCGAGGGTCTTCAGAAACGCGTTGGCCGCCGCAGGTACCAGGCCTACGGACTCAACTCCATCAAGAATCCACACCCTACACCGGGCTTCGTAGGGCCGGGCCGAAGCCTCATCGGCGATCTCGCGGATCTGCTCGATCTTGATCTTGCGCGCCTTGCCCTGGGGCAGCACGGCACGTACGTCGGGGTGGCGTCCGGTTCTCACGCGCTCGGCGCACGAACTCACGCTCCACGGATCGGCCGCACCCTCACAGGCCAGCATCACCGCCGCCTCCACCGCCGCCAGCTCGCGACCGAGTCCTCGGGGCCCGACCAGAAGCAGGGCGTGCGGAAAGCGGTCGCGGTCACGGGCCATGGCGATACGCTGCAGGACCGGTTCGACCAAAGTGCCCCACTTGGCCCGATTGAGGACGGCGTCGCTCCACCAGGTGGCGTCGCTCACCGCAGATCTCCAGGAAGCACCGTCAGCAGACGACCGAAGACCTCATCGGGATCGCCGGTGGCGTCGACCACCCGGACCCGATGCGGATAGAGAACGGAGAGGCGCAGAAATCCCTCTCGGACGCGGCGGTGAAACTCGGCCGGCTCGTCATCGAGACGGCTCTCGGACCCGTCCCCGTCGGCATTGCGGGACCTCGCCCGGGCGACGCCGGCCTCGGGATCGAGATCGAGGATGATGGTGATGTCGGGATCGAGGCCACCCGTCGCCAGATCGTTGAGCTCCTCGACACGACCCTCGCCGATTCCACGAACCATCCCCTGGTAAACCGTGGAGGAGTCGGCGTAACGATCGCAGAGAACGACCTCACCCCTGGCGAGGGCCGGTCGGATCACCCGCTCGACGTGGTCGTGCCGCGCCGCTTCGAGGAGGAAGAGCTCGCTCAGACCAAGCGGTTCCAGCGCCGGATCGAGCAGGACCGCCCGCGCCGCCTCGGCCACCGGAGTGCCGCCGGGTTCGCGGGTGACGATGGTCGTATGACCACGCGCCTCGAGATGCGCCGCGAGCTTCCGGATCTGGGTCGTCTTGCCGGTGCCCTCGCCGCCCTCGAATGTGATGAACCAGCCGCGTTGCATGGGGGGGAGTATAGCGGTCCTCAATCCCGAGTCCGCGTCCGAACCTCTCCCTCTCCCTTTCCCTGTGCCGTTCCCGATGATTGTCCTCTCCCTCTCCCTCTCCCTTTCCCGCAGATCACACAAATGAACACGGATAGCCATCGCAGCGTCTGGTCGAATTGATCGAGTGGCGCGAGGAAAACACCTCTGAGGCGGGCCGTCAACGACCCGCCTACAGTCAGACAACCCCAAAACAATCGTAGGCGGGTCCTTCAGGCGCCTCAGTGCCTCCCCCGGGGGTACCATGGGACGGATGTTCTCTCAGCAGATCATCGAGTCAGGCTGCGCGCTGATCCCATCGCTCGACGCCGAGAATTGGCTTGCCGCTGGATGCCCTACGGCGCTACACTCAAAACCGTACCCGAACAGAACGAGGCAACAACATGATCGGTACTACCATCGACCGGTATCACGTCACCGAGAAGCTCGGTCAGGGTGGGATGGGCGTGGTCTACCGAGCACGGGACACCTTGCTCGGGCGGGATGTTGCACTCAAGGTGCTGCCGGCGGACAAGTCGTCCGACCCCGAGCGCCGTGAGCGTTTTCTCCGCGAGGCGAAGTCCGCCTCGGCTTTGAATCATCCCGGCATCGTTTCGGTGCACGACGTTCTGGAGGTTGACGGCCAAGACGTACTTGTCATGGAACTCGTGGAGGGTCAGACCCTCGAGGCACTGGTGGCGAACCGCCGCCCCGGCCTCGGGGAGGCGCTGACGCTCGCCATCGAGATCGCCGATGCGCTTGCCCAGGCGCACGCGGCCGGCATCGTGCACCGCGATCTCAAGCCGGCAAACGTCATGGTGACGAGCGACGGCATCAAGATCCTCGACTTCGGTCTGGCCAAGCTGACGGACGCCCCGTTTTCTGAGGCAGAAGCACCGACAATGGCGCAGAACGATTCGTCACTCACCACTGATCGCGCCGTCCTCGGCACCGTCGCATGGATGTCACCCGAGCAAACCGAGGGGAAGACGGTGGACTCGCGGAGCGACATCTTCGCCTTTGGGGTGGTGTTGTACGAGTTGCTGACCGGCCGGCACCCTTTCCGTCGGGACACCACGATCGACACCATCGCCGCGATTCGCGAAGAGCAACCGGAAGCGATCACGAGGCTCGCCCCAGCGCTGCCACCGGAGGCCGCGCGTGCGGTCATTCGATGTCTGAGAAAGGAACCGGGGAAGCGCTGGCAGAGCCTGTCGGATCTCGGCGCGGTCCTCGAGGGTCTCAAGGAAGACACCGAGTCGGGACGCCAGGTCGTGCCGGAGCAGCAGACCGGGCGCCGACCCGTCTCCTGGGCGACCGTGGGAGCGGTGGCGGCCCTCATTGCGGTAGTGGGCGCATCGACCTTCCTCCTGCTCCGCGGCAGGTCCCGAGCGCCGGCGCCCCTCGAAATGCACCGCCTGACCTATGACGCCGGGACCAGCTTTGTGCCCACAATTTCGCCCGATGGAAATCTTATAGCCTTTTCGTCGGATCGAGCCGGCGAGGAAGGTTTCGACATCTGGGTGCGCCACATCAACCAGCCCGAGCCCACACGCCTCACCTCCCACCCGGCTGACGACTCGTCGCCTCGATTCTCACCGGACGGATCACGAATCGTGTTTGTGTCGGACCGCGACGGCGCCGGTATCTATGTCATCAATGCCCTCGGCGGCGGACTGCGACGGGTCGCGGGGCCAGGGGTCTTCCCCCGCTTCTCACCCGATGGATCCTCGATCATCTTCGCCGCGGACCCGGACTGGTCGCGCGGGAGACTCCGTCCGATGTACCGGGTGCCCGTCAACGGAGGCCCGGTGGAACCATTTCTCCCGGGCTGGGGAGTGGACCGTCCGCCGGGTAGTGTCGGTCCCGTGTTCTCGCCGGACGGGGAGCTGTTCATCTTCTCCGGCGCACCGCTCGATGAACCGCGCCGCCATGACTGGTGGGTGGCGCCGGTGGACGGTGGCGAACCCTGGTCGAGCGGTGTGATGGATGCTCTTCCTCAGATCGACATCGTCCAGTTCCCCGCGATCTGGCTCCCGGACCAACTCATTCTTCTTGCCGGGACCACCATCGAGGGCATCAATCTGTACAGCGTGGGGATTTCGGACCGGGGTCTGCTGAGCGGCCCGGCGACGCCCCTCACGGCCGGCCCGGGGATGAGCTGGATGCCGGCCATCTCCGACGATGGCCGTATCGCCCTTTCTCGGTTTTCGTGGGTGGTTCACCTCTGGGAGGTCGGGCTCGACCTAGAGACCGGGAGGGCCGAAGGTCCGGCACGGCGGATCACGGACGACGCCGCTCCCAAGTTTGCGTTCTCCCTGACCGGGGACGGCGACCGGCTCGCCTACTCCACCTTTGCCGGACCACCCGACGCGCGTCGCGGCGAACTGGTCATCCAGGACCGAACGACCGGGCAGAGAACCGTCCCAGTGACGCTGTCGAACGCGGCGGTCTCAACATCGCTCTTTCCACGGCTGAGCGCCGACGGCTCCATGATGAGCTGGGTGAGTCGGGTGGACGGCCAGCCCGTCTCCTGGGTCGCGCCGGTTGAGGACCCGGTGGGCCGCGAGCTCTGCCGGGGCTGTTGGGTGGTCGACTTTTTCGCCGACGGCAAGCACGCGCTGGTGGACTGGGGCCAACGGCTGTCCCGGTTGAACGTGGACGATGGTGAGGAATTCCCGGTGCTCGAGTTTGAAGACCTGGCCCTTCTCGACACCGATCTGTCACCGGATGACCGGTGGCTCGCCGTTCAGGCAGGCGAGACCGACGGCACCGTCGCCATCTATGTGATTCCCATGGCCGATGCCTCCGTTTCGCGCGAGAACTGGATCCGGGTACCCGGAGGCAGCGGATGGGTCGGTGGCCCTCGTTGGTCGATGAACCAGAAGACCCTCTACTACATTTCGGATCGGGACGATTTCATGTGCGTGTGGGGGCGTTCGCTCGACCCCGTCACCAAAGAACCCATCGGCAAGGAGTTCCCCGTTGTTCATGCCCATACCTCGGCTATGAAGATGATGTCCTTTGCGCGACCTATGTGGACCATCGAGGTCGGCGGCGACCGGCTGGTCTTCAACGCGGGTGAGATGACGGGCGATGTCTACACCGCCGAGCTCGAGTCGTCCAGATAGCATCTGAAACGCCATGGGTCACGTCACAACCACGAAGACTCGAAGACACAGAAGCGATCAGGTGTTGACCACCCGGAGGAATGCCTCTTCGGCGCGGTAGGACGAGCGCACGAACGGTCCGGCGAAGACCTCGAGGCCCTTGGCCCTGCCGATCTCCTCGAGCTCGGCGAACTCGGCGGGGGTCCAGAACCGGTCGACCTTGACCTGTTTTCCGGTGGGCTGAAGATACTGACCGATGGTCACGACCTGGCAACCCGCCTCGGCAAGATCTCCGAGCACCTCGGTGACTTCGTCCTTCGTTTCGCCGAGCCCGACCATGATCCCCGACTTGCGGATGATCTCCGGCGCGGTCCCTGCCACCCGTCGCAAGACCTCGAGAGCCCACTCGTAGCGGCCCGAGCGCCGAACCTCGCGATAGAGCCGCGGAACGGTCTCGACGTTGTGGTTGTAGACCTCGGGTCCGGCTTCGATGATCCGGTCCACCTGTTCGAGATCGGCCCGAAAATCCGGGGTCAAGACCTCGATGGCCGGCGGTTTCTCGAGCTCGCGCAGGGCGAGAATCGCCTCGACAAATCCGGTGGCGCCGCCATCGGGCAGATCGTCGCGGTCGACCGCGGTGATGACGACGTGCTCGAGCCCCATCCGCTTCGATGCTTCGGCCAACTGCCGAGGCTCGTCCGGATCCACTGCCGACGGCCGCCCCTGGGCGATGGAGCAGTAGGAACAGTTGCGGGTGCAGACCCGGCCGTTGATGAGGAAGGTGGCGGTGCCGCGCGAGAAGCACTCGGTACGGTTGGGGCAGCGCGCCTCTTCGCAAACCGTGTGCAGACCACCGGCTCGCATCCGCTTCTTGACCTCGTGCAGCTCGCCGAGCTGCATCTTGCGCGCCCTGATCCACTCGGGGAGGATCGGCGTCGGGGCCCTTCCGCCAAAGCTCAACAGCGTTCCCTACTCGGGCACCACAACCCAGGCATCGGAAAAATCAGCCGCGCGCATCCGTTGCAGCACGCGATCCGCGGATGCCCGGTTGGGGAAAGGGCCAACGCGCAGCTTCAGCAGCTCGTTCCCACCGGCGACCTCAGCCCGCGTCACCTTCTGGTGGTCGCGGTCGAAACCGAGGCCGACTAGCTTGGTCCGAGCCTCGGCGATGGTGGACTCCTTCGACGAGGCCATGACCTGGACCCAAAACCCGTCGGCGGGCTTTTCCGTTGGTTGCGGCTCCGGCTTTGGCGTCGGTGTCGCCGGCACCGGGGTGGGAGGGACGGCGGTGGGCGGTTTCGAACGCGGCGTGGCCGTGGCTGCCGGTGTCGTGGGCGACGGCTGAGGCTCCTCCTCGGTCCCATCAAGCACCACCTCGGTCATCACCACCGGGGTCGGGGATGCCTCGATCGCTGCCGCACCACCCGCATGGATCGAAAACGCCGCCCCATATCCGAGGCAGAACGCGACCACCATCAGCAGCGCAAGCGCCACCAGCAGGATGGTCAACCAGCGAGCTGTGAGCTCGATGACGTAGTAGCTTCGACTCATCTCAGTTCACCCACGGGTGCACCCCAAAAGATCTCCGTTTGATCCCGGCTCAGGAGTCCTTCTTGTTGCCGAAGAGCGCCTCGAGCATGCTGATCGGCACCGGGAAAACGATAGTGGAGGCGTTTTCGGTGGAGATCTCGGTGAGCGTCTGGAGGTAGCGAAGCTGGATGGTCACCGAGTTCTTTGACATGACTTCGGCGGCCTCGGCCAGCTTCTTCGAGGCTTCCAGCTCGCCACCGGCGTGGATGATCTTGGCGCGCTTCTCGCGCTCGGCCTCGGCCTGTTTGGCGATGGCGCGCTGCATGTCGGGCGGCAGATCGACGTGCTTGACCTCTACCATGGAGACCTTGACCCCCCACGGGTCCGAGTGCTGGTCGATGATCTCCTGCAGCCGCACGTTGACGTCCTCGCGCTTGCTCAACAAATCGTCGAGCTCGACCTCGCCGAGGACCGCCCGCAGGGTCGTCTGGGCGAGCTGCGAGGTGGCATAAACATAGTTCTCGACCTCGATGACCGATTTAACCGGGTTCATGACCCGGAAGTAGACCACCGCATTGACCTTGACCGAGACGTTGTCGCGGGTGATGACATCCTGCGGCGGGATGTCGTGGACGACCGTCCGCAAGCTGATCTTGACCATCCGGTCGAGGGGCCAGAAGACAAAGACGAACCCCGGTCCCTTGGCCTCGTCGAGAACCCGGCCGAGCCGGAAGATGACCCCCCGCTCGTACTCGTTGAGGATATTGATCCACTTGAAGACGATGAAGAGACCAAAGAAGACCGCGAGACCGAGACCGGAACCGATGAAACCCATCATTCACTCCCTTCAACCGGAGCCGCAGCGGGCTCCGCAACTGTCACGTCGATCCGCCGGTCGGTAACCGACACAACCCGCACATCTGCGCCCGAGTCGATTCGACCACCGGTTGACCGGGCATCCCAGTACTCACCGTGGACCATCACTTTGCCGTCGGGATCGAGCACACTCAAGGTCCGACCGATCTCACCAACCAGCCCGGCCTTGCCGGTCATCACCTGTCGGCGGTGTGCCTTGATGACCCGGTCGAGGAGGAAAACCGTCGCCGCGGCGATGACCACCGCCGTCGGCAGCACCACCCCCAAGCTCACCCGCATGTCGGGAATGGGGCCGTCAAAGAGCATCAACGAGCCGAGGACAAAACAGATCACCCCGCCGACCGTCAACAGACCAAAGCTGGTCACCTTGACCTCCAGGATAAAGAGCAGCATGGAGATGGTGATGAGCGCCACCCCCGCCCAGCTCAAGGGCAGCACCGAGAGCGAGTAGAGCGCGAGCAGCATGGCGATGACGCCCACGATTCCGGGGAAGATCCCGCCGGGATGGGTGACCTCGACATAGATCCCCAACATCCCGAGCGCCAGAAGGAGATACGCCACGTTGGGGTTGGCGAGGAAGGAGAGAATCTCCTCGGCCTTGCTCTGTTCGATCTCGAAGATCACGGGATCGGTCAATTCCACCTGGACGGTGCTGCCATCCACCCGGGTCATCTCGAGGCCGTTGAGGCTCTCCAGGAGGGCATCCAGGTCGTTGGCCACGAGGTCGGAGATGTTCGCTTCGACCGCTTCCTCGGCGGTGAACGAACGCGCATCCACCACCGCCTCGACCGCGAGGTCGACATTTCGTCCCCGAGCTTCGGCGAGCGAACGGACCATGGCCGACGCGTCGGAGAAGACCTTGGCCTTCATGGTCTCGCCAACGTCTTCACCCTGACCCTGAACCGGTGACGCCGCACCGGTGTTGGTCCCCGGCGCCATGGCGGCCACATCTGCCGAAAGCAAAATAAAGAACCCGGCCGAGGTCGCCTGGGCCCCACCCGGCGTCACATAGACCACCACCGGGACTTCGGACTCGGTGATGGCCGAGGTGATCTCCCGGGTCGAGTCGAGGAGACCGCCCGGCGTGTCGAGCTCGAGGATCACCAGGGCCGCACCACGGTTTTCCGCCTCTTCGATGGCCCGCTCGATGAAACGCTGCGATGCGGGTTGGATGGTGTCCTCCACCCGAAGCCGCACCACCTCCTGGGCCATGACGGGAGCGACCGTCACCATTGCCACGAAAACGCCAAGAATGAATTTGAGTCGCTGCATCGCGACCATCATAGAGCGCCTCCCTTCGAGGGACAACAAGATTCGGTAGGAAGTACGGATTCGCGGGTCGTCAAGGTTCAGGTTCGCGCTCTCCGTTTCCGTTTCCGCTTCCGTACCAGTGACCGTGACCGTGGCAGTGACCGTGACCGTGACCGTACCGGGACACTCGGAAAAGGGCGCCCCACCGGGATGTGCCGGGTACGCTATTGTGCCGGTACGACCTCCCGGCAATGCGGCGCGCTTCGCACAATTGCGCTACCGGGCACTCCACGGGAAGCGCGATCAGGGTCGGCTGCTCCGGCTCAGAAGGAGGCCGCCGGCGCGCGAGCAGCGTGGTCACAGACTTTCCGGCCTCCTCGAATGACCACGCTGCTCGTGCGACGCTGGGACGCCAGGGGCGGCCCAGAAGGCCGGGGTACCGGGAAACCGTGACCGTGGCCGTATCCGTGGCCGTATCCGAGACCGTACCCGTGGCCGTATCCGAGACCGTACCCGTAGCCGTGGCCGTATCCGTGGCCGTATCCGAGACCGTACCCGTGGCCGTGACCGCAACAGGACACGCGGGAAACCCGCTCCACCGGGAGTGCCGGGTACGCGATTGTGCCGGCACGACCACCCGGCAATGTGGCGCGCTTCGCACAATTGCGCTACCGGGCACTCCACGGGAAGGACGCTCCGGGTCGGCTGCCCCGGCTCGGAAGGAGGCCGCTGCTCGTGCGACGCTGGGACGCCGTAGGCGACCCAGAAGGCCGGGGCTGAGGGTTCCGTATCCGAGACCGTGGCTATGATGAAACCGTCAGCTCGCGATTCTTCATCCCTCGTCGAATGGTCTTCCACAACCTTCGGATTTCCGCGGGATCGGCGTCACGATCTCCGTCGATTCCATAGAGTTCATCCTCGGCGCACGTGACGAGATCTCCCACCGCCGCGGCCGATTGGGGCCAGAAGGATTCGGCCTGACGACCGATGGTGCGCACCGTCGCCCATGGCGGAACAACCCCTCCCACCGGAATGAGGGCCCTCGCCAGCCGAGTCACTGTCCGACTCGCCGGGCCACGGTTTCTGAGGGATTCCGCTCGCCAGGGGCCCCTCCCCCGCCGCCACAGCCTCCACAGCACAACCACCGCCATCGCTGCCATCAGAGAGAAACTGCCACCAACCACGATCGCCTTTTGATCGATGGATCGCACGACCCGGCGGTAGGCCTCCACCAGTCCATCGACCAGGTCGATCTGTTCACCGAGACCGAAGGTGAGCAGCCGCCTGTCCCACATCAGCTCGAGCTGCTGCCAGGCCCACCGAACCCGTTCGATGCCGCTCACACCCCCCAATCCGGGCACCCCGGCTGGAGGTGTGGGATCGAAGGCCACCCATCCTCTCTCGGCGCCGAGCCAGGCCTCGACCCAGGCGTGGGCATTGGCCTCACGAACGACGAGCTCATCCCCATCGGGCGAAATGTCGCCACCGCTGTAGCCGGCAACCATCCGCGCCGGAACCCCGAGGTGACGCAGCATCACCACCATGGCGCCGGCAAAGAACTCGCAATGTCCCTCCTTGGCTTCGAGCAGAAACCACGCCACCGGATCGGCGTTGTGGATCCGCACCCCCGAGCTCAAGGCATAGGTGAAGTTCTCCGCAAGGAAACGCTCCACGGCGTCGGCCCGGGCTTCGGGGGTGTCGAGGGCGCCGGCGACCGAATGGGCCAACTCGCGAACCGCCGGATTGTCACGCGGCAGGAGGGTGTCTCTCGAGCCCGGAGGGGCGGCCCGGGGCGGACGTGGTTCACCGACCCAGACCCGATAGCTCAAGGGTTCACGGCGATAACCGAAGAGCACCCCACCATAGAGATCGGCGGCCGTCGGAACGTCGATCTCCACCGCCAACACCCCCGGCGGCAACATCAGATACCTCCGCGGCTTGAGCAGATCGATCTCGATCTCGAACGCGTTCTCCAGGGACCGGACATCCGGCTGAAGCCAGACGATCCCGTTGGATGGCTCGAGCTGCCGCAGATCGGTTCGGCGGGGAATGAAGGACCCGGCCATCACCTGGTCGAAGGCGGTCCCGCGCAACCGGGACCAGACCTCACGGATCTCGCTCCCGTCCGGCGACCGCATGATCAGTGCGACCTCCTGCGATTCGGTCAGCCGGCCGAGGGTTCCGAGATCGACGTTGGCCGAGAACCCCGTCGTCCGACCGAAACTGCTGCCGGCGATCCAGGGCGATCCGAGGCGCGGCATCACCAGGAAGAAGGGGATGGCGATGACGAAGGCGGCGGCGACCGCGACGATCACGTGGCGGGGTCTGGGCGTCGCGCCATCCCGACCGTCCACCGAAAGTCCGAGACCGGTGAGATGGATGCGAATCCCGATCCACCAACCGATGGCGACGGAGGCCAGAAAATAGATCGACACGAGCATGTGAGTCGAGGACGCCACCGACACCACCCACACCATGCCCACCAGTGCAAGGGATCGCAGGAAGCTCTTGCGATCGGCGACCAGAAGGACCTGCACCGATGTCAGCAGGAGAAGCAAGTGGCCGAGAGGTCGGAGGGGACCAACGCCGAGCCCGCCGGCTGCGGCCACCACCACGATGATGGCGACGGCCACGAGGTTGAGCAGCATCTTCGACGGTCGGAAGATCCACTCCGGACGAAGCACGAGCACGATTCCGGCTGCACTGGCGACCATCCAGAACGGCGGCAGTACGATGTAGAGAAGCGGCAGGGGTACCAGCGCCCACAAGAGCAGCCATCCGAGCTGCCGGCGGTGACCCGAGACATCGGTCATCGTCCGTCCGCGCCCACGAACGTTGCAACGGGTTGGCGGCCGAGATCAGCGGGACCATCGGCGTCCATGGCGGCGAGCTCGACCTCGGCGAGGGGCCGCAACAGACGGCCGGATTGCCGTGCGTCACGAACCGGGGGGACGACGATGGGTCCGACGACCAACCCCACGGGGGCGTCCCTCCGAAGACGACCGACGACCACGGTCGCGATCCCGCTCACCGAGTGCTCGAACCGCTCCTGCGTGTCCGGATCATCCGGATTCGGCGCCCGCGGGTCGAGCACCAGGTAGATGGGACCCTCGGCCGCGTGTTGCCGATCAACCACGATGGGTCGTTGCTGGCGAGCGGTCTGTTTCCAGTGGAGCTGGCGGTGGTCATCGCCATCGCGATAGTCGCGGAGCTGGCTGACCTCGCCCTCGCGCCCGCGATCGGCGAGGAGATCCGCGGATCGAGCGCCGCCGCCGCCCTCGAGTTCGATGGTCGGCTCGATGTCGAAGAGTCGAGGCAGGACCAGGACTCGCTGCTCCGGCAGCAGCTCCTTGGATTTGAGGAAGAAACCTAGGGGCAGGAGCACTTCGAGACGCCAAGGCCCCAACGGAGCCCACCCCCTCCGGTCGAAGACCAGCTCCACGGAACGCCGGCAGATCTCGCCGGTACCGACGAGTTTCTCAGCCAGAAGGGTGGTTCCGTCTGCGGCCCTGAGGACCAGACCATAGGCCGGGAAGAAACGCGAACGATTGCTCAGCTCGACCTCGGCAAAAGTCGGTCGACCCGCGAAGATGTCTTTCGGCAGGGACACCGCCACACTCACCGACGCCAGGACCTGGCGGGACCAGGTCCCCGCCACGATGTAGCTGGCCAGCGCCATGGCGAGCATGGACATGAGCGCGTTGTTGCCGGTGTTGACAGCTGCCAACCCGAGGACGACACAGACCGTGATATAGAGGCCGCCCCACCTGGTCAAGCGCAGCTTGAAACCCGGAAAAGCGCCGGCGAAACTCATCTCGGAACGTTGGTGTTCTCGATGATGGAACGGATCACCGCCCGTTCCTTCCGGCTCTTCTCCCAACCATCACCGATCAACGGATCCGCCAACAACACGCGGTGGGCGAGCACCGATTCCGCGGTGTGCTGGAGGTCGTCGGGAACCACGAAGGCACGGCCGCGAACCAGAGCCATGGCCTGAGCCGACCGCTGCCACGCGAGGCTGCCGCGGGTGGAGACCCCGAGCGAGAGGGCCTGGTGATCCCGGGTCTTGGTGATCACCTCCATGAGGTAGGCGAGGATCTTCTCGCCCGTGTGGACCTCGGCGACCATGGACTGGAGCTCGATGACCTCCGCCGATGAGAGAACCGGTTCGAGCTGGTCGAGCTCGGGCTCGGCGCCACCGGCCTTGAGCAGCTCGAGCTCTTCATCCAGACCCGGGTAGCCCATGGAAAGCCGCATGAGAAAGCGATCGAGCTGGCTCTCCGGCAGGGGGTAGGTCCCCGTGCTTTCGATGGGATTCTGGGTCGCCACCACCAGGAAGGGCTCGTCCAATCGGTAGCGGGTCTTCTCCACCGTCACCGCGTGCTCGCTCATCGCTTCGAGCAGCGCACTTTGGGTCCGTGGTGCGGCGCGATTGATCTCGTCGGCCAGGACCACGTTGGCGAAGAGCGGGCCGGGAACGAACTCGAAGTTCCCCGAGTCCTGGCGGTAGATCGAGATGCCGATGATGTCCGACGGCAGCGTGTCGGATGTGAACTGGATGCGGTGAAAATCGAGTCGAAGCGACCGCGCCAGGGCCTGGGCCAGGGTTGTCTTGCCGACCCCGGGCACATCCTCGAGCAGGACGTGGCCACGAGCCAGCAGCGCCGCGATGAGCGCATCGACGATCTCGCCCTTGCCGCGAATGACCCGAACGATGGAGCTGTGCAGACGCTCGACGCGCTCCAGAACTGTGTCGGAAACGGGATTCAATGGGCCTCCAGATGCGTGCTCTCGCGTCAAACGCTTGTAATCAGTATACGGAAAAGGCATTTGGGCGTTTGTGAGATTCCCTAGCACCCCACCTCCGATGAAGGGGTGCACAGGCACGCAACTTTGATCGCGGCGAACAAAGTTGATGCTAGGCACCCATCCCGCGTTCTCTCGATGGAACGCGGAAAACCCTCTACACCGGGATGTGCCGGGTTTGACAATGTGCCCCACGAACCTTCCGGCTCTGCGTCCCGTCCCGCACATTGTCATACCGGGCACTCCACGGCGACGGCGACCCGGTGCATCTCTCCCGGCCTGGAATGAGGCCGCCGCTCGCGGGATCAGCGTGGTCGCAGTCCTTCCCGTTCTGTTCTCCGACCACGCTGATCGTGCGACGCTGGGTCGCCGGAGGCGGCCCAGAAGGCCGGGGTCGAAAGAACCGCTCGCAGCGTCCGCGTCTGGGACCGGAACAGCGGCAGGGACAGCGACAGCGACCGGTGCAGTCGACAGAAACAGCGTCAGCGACCACGGCAGCGATCGTGGCGACGTCAGCGTCAGGGGCAGGAACAGTGCCAACGGCCGATAACGCATCGCCATCCTTGCGGGCGAGACGCCCGCACCACAATGGCGGCTCGCCCATTTTGCGGTTGAGCTGTCGTGCTAGAACGCTCGCCGCACCAGAAACACTCCGACGAAACCGATCAGGCCCACTAGAATCGCCAACCCGTACCGTCCGATCATCGGGATCGCAGCGGGTTGCTGCTCCGGAGAATCCACGAGATCAAGGGTCCACCAGATCGATCCCTGCGAGGTGGCCCAGTCAAAATCGCCGACAAGCACATCGTGATCGCCGTTCTCCATATCGTGGGTACCGAGCATGGTCGGCGAATCGGGCCCCGGAGGATAGGAAGGAATGAAACTGAGCGACCAAAGGCGATCGTCGTACGAACTCAAGGACGGCACATACTGAGTCGTCCCACCGTATGGTCCCGGCCAGTAGTAGTCTGCGACCTCTCGTGCCGTACCGGTCACCGGATCAAACTCGAGCAGCAGCGAATCTGCCATCAAGAACATTCGATCATCAACAAACGCGATTGAAATAAACCACAGGTCCTGATTCCAGACCTCGGTAGCCTCTCCTGTAGCCTGATCGACCGTGTAGAGCGAAGTGCCGGTACCATTTTCCGGTACTCCTGTCAGCCACAGCGTCAAATCGGGGCCGAACGCAAAGTCGGTGACCCACTGAGGTTCACCAACCAGGTGCAGGCTCGACACGACATCCAGGGAGGGCAGGTGGTGCCAATCCAAACGAAACTCCCGAAAAGCATATTGGTCCAGCACCACCAGCTCTCCCGAAGGGGCGAGTGTCGTTGCCGCGGATGTGCCGTCCGAAAAATCGGAGTCGATCGTCCCAAGCTCGGTTCGGTATCTGAAGCAATCGAGATCGCCGTGCTCATCGCACGAAAACGTCGTCACCAATCCTGTGTCGATTCTGATGCTGTAGCCGGTCATCTGTGCGGTGGCCGGACACGCAAAGGCAAGGACAAACAGGAGGAGCAGGCTGATTTTTCTCATGGCAACCTCTTCACCCCACGATACCGCAGGATTCGACAAACTCCGGACAAGGGTCGAGACTCTGGTGATGTCACCTCAGTATACGGGAGAGCGGCAGGCCTCGTCGCGAGGAGTCTTGTGCGACTCTGAGGCGGGCCCTGATTCTGTGAGCCCGGCCTTCTGGGACGCCGGGACGCCGATGGCGCCCCGACGTCCCAGCGTCGCACGAGCAGCGTGGTCGTACGTGGGAAGCGGGAAGGTCTGCGACCACGCTGCTCGTGCGCCGGCGGCCTCCATCTGAGCCGGAAGAGCCGCACCGGAACGCTCTTCCCGTGGAGTGCCCGGTAGCGCAATTGTGCGGAGCGCGCCGCGGTGCCGGTTGGTCGTTCGAGCACAATTACGTACCCGGCACGTCCCGGTGGAGAGTGTTTCCCGCGTGACCTGTCACGATCACGGAGTCGGCCACGGTCCCTGTCACGGCCACGGACTCGGTCACGGTCACGGTCGCGGGTAGTACGATGGATTCGATGGCAACCACGCTCGACTCCCACATCCAGGACTACATCGCGCATCTGGCGATCGAGCGCAACCTGAGCCCGCGCACGCTGGAGTCGTACGCGCGGGACCTCCGGCAATTCAGCTCCTGGGTCGCCGAAAACAGGCTCGAGGCCGCATCCATCGAACGACGCCACATCCGCAACTACCTCGGCGCGCGCCGAGAGACCGGCCTGTCGCCCCGCTCAGCCGCTCGCGCTCTGTCCGCCATCCGCGGCTGCTTCCGTTACCTTGTCGCGACCGAGGCCCTCGCCGCCGATCCCACCGCCGATCTTCGCTCGCCATCCCTGTGGCAGACCGTGCCCCACACCCTCGGCGGGACCGAGATCGAGGCCCTGCTCGCCGCACCCGACACCTCCACCACTCTCGGTCTCCGCGACCGGGCCATGTTCGAGACCCTCTACGCCACCGGTCTGCGGGTCTCAGAGCTCGTCGGTCTCACCACCGATCGCGTTCGCCTCGACCCGGGCTTCGTGCGGATCGTCGGCAAGGGTCGCAAGGAACGCCTGGTGCCCATCGGCCTCGCCGCCATCGAGTGGATCGAACGTTACAGCGAAGGCGGACGGGCCCTCCTCGACCGCGACCGCCGCCCCGAGCTCTTTCTCAACCACCGCGGCGGCAAACTGACCCGGCAGGGGTTTTGGAAGATCCTCCGCCGCCACGCCCGGCAGGCCGGGATCAAAGCCCACTTGAGCCCGCACGTCCTCCGTCACTCCTTCGCCACCCACCTGGTTGAAAACGGAGCCGACCTGAGAGCCGTACAGATGATGTTGGGGCACTCCTCATTGACGACAACCGAGATCTACACACATGTTGCCCGCGAACGACTCCGACGTCTCTATGACGAAAAGCACCCAAGGGCGTGATTGCGATGGAAAGAGACTCTCCTCAACTCAAATTCTCGGCCGTTATTTTCGCTCACGAAAATCCCGGCCGAGAATTTGAAAAAACGACAATGCTCCGCATCGTCGTGTTGTTGTTATTGGCGATTGGTGCTTCTTTGAACGCGGAAGCCAAAATCGTCACCTTCACCGACGGACGAATCCTCAAGGCCGAGGACGCCTACCTCGACGGCGACACCATCGTCATCGAGCTCCGCGGCGGTGGCACCATGCACGTCCCGGCGACCCGCGTCGACCGGGTCATCGCGGACGAGGTGGATGAGGACACGAGTCCCATCCCCGAGTTCGAGGCCTGCCCATGGGTCTGGGACGGCGAACGGCTTCCTGACGAAATGCCGTTCGGCGAGCAGATCCTGGCTGCGGCGCGCACAGCCGAGATCCACCCATGGCTCCTGGTGGCGGTGGTTCGTGCCGAGTCGAACTTCGATCCCATGGCGGTGTCGCGGGCCGGCGCTGCCGGTCTCACCCAGCTGATGCCGGCCACCGCTGCAGATCGAGGCGTCGCGGATGTCTTCGACCCGGCGCAGAACCTCGAGGCCGGCGCCGGCTATCTGCGGGCCATGCTCGACCGCTTCGACTCCTTGACCCTGGCATTGGCCGCCTACAACGCCGGCCCGAACACCATCGATCGATACGAGGGGATCCCGCCCTACCGGGAGACCAGGAACTACGTGCGCAAAGTGACGAAGTGGTTCTGCGGGGATGAAACACAGTAATTTCTCTTTTTCTTGGGCCGAATTCGCCGGGCGAATTCGGCCCAAGAAAAAGAGTGAGAGCTGGTACACTCCGGCCGACTGCACATCCTTTGGAGGCACACCATGCGGCGTCCCGCCCTCATCGCGCTTCTGATCGCCCTGATCGCCACCGTTTCTCTCACCGCCTGCGGTCCCGATGAAACCCCGGAGCAGCGGCTCGAACGACTCCGCTACAACCACGAAATCTACCCCGTGGGGACCACAACCCTGCACGACGAGGAGGGCAACCCGACCTTGCTTGTCGATCTCAACATCGCCAACCAGGGAACCGAGCCGCTGACCAATCTGACGGTGTTGGTTCGGGTCAAGGGCGGACTGGGCAACGAGCGTCTGAGCCAGCGGGTGGCCGTCCCCCTCGATGATCTCCGCCCGGGCATCGGTCGCCAGCAGGATGTGAGGATCGAAGGGTTCGCCCTCGAAGAGGACGACGAGATCACCGTCGAGATCGAGAAGAACCTCACTCCCGAGGATCTGCGGACGCTGCCCGAGTTTGCGGACGTGTCGGGTGGGTGAGAGTAGGTGCCAGGTCAGACGATTCAGACGATCTCGGCCGAAATCTTCTGAATCGTCTGACCTGGCACCTCAGTTGACCCCAGCGGTAGGCCATTCGCCCAAACCGAATCGTTCCATGAGGGTCGACTTCATCCGCGGCATGACCCGATGCTCGAAGAGATCCATGGATTTGGGAGCGAGACGTGAGATGGCCGTGCGGGTCGCCTCGATGAGGCGCAGACCTTCACACAGCTTGAGGTCGGGGTCCGATCGAAGGGTCTGTAACGCCACGTCGAGCATCAGCTCACACCGGGCATCGAATCCCTCCCCCGTCAGGTCCTCCACGTCGTTCATTCACGCTCCATTCACAAAGAGAAACCACGGAGGATGCGGTGTCATTTCAACATTCTGAGAACTTCCTCGATCAGGTGGAGGAGGTCGCCCGCGCCGGAGCCGACGCCATCATGCCCTTCTGGCGCAGCCTCGAGCCCAACGAAATCACCGAGAAATCCCGCAACGACCTGGTCACGGCCGCCGACCACGCCGCCGAGCGGGCGATCCTCGCCGAGATCGAACGTCGGTTCCCCGATCACGCTGTCTTGGCCGAAGAGAGCGGTTGGACGCGGCGCGACGATGATCTCCCGACATGGATCGTCGACCCCCTCGACGGCACCACCAATTTCGTTCACGGAATCCCGCAATTCGCGGTCTCGGTGGGAGTGGCGGTGGCGGATCGGGTTGAGTACGGCGTCATCTTCGATCCGGTCAAGGGCGATGTCTTTTGCGCCGGCCGCGGGATGGGCGCCACCTGGAACGGGAAAGCCTGCGGGGTCACACCGCGCGCCGGGCTCGAAGGGGCCCTCGTCGCCACCGGCTTCCCTTTCAAGGCCCACGAGCTCCTCGACCCCTATCTGGCCATCTTTCGCGAGGTCTTTCTGCGCTGCAAGGCGATCCGGCGCCCCGGCGCCGCGGCCCTCGATCTCGCCTACACGGCCTGTGGTCTCTTCGACGGGTTCTTCGAGTTTCGTCTCTCACCCTGGGACCTCGCCGCCGGATCTCTGCTGGTGGAGGAGGCCGGTGGGTCGGTGAGCGACATGGATGGCGGCGCCGACTTCCTGGCGTCGGGAAACATGCTCTGCGGCGCCCCCGGTGTCCACCGGGAATTGCTGGAGGTCGTCCGGGGCAAGCGTGACCTCTGGCACCCGGCCTCGGATAGAGACTGACCGAAATAAGGTTGCAACGCGTCCGGATTTTGTATAATCAACCGATGACTGACGGTGGAACGCCCTCTCGAGAGAAGTTGAAAGAGCTGGTGATGGAAGCGGCCCTCCTCACCCGGGTCGAGAAGTTTGACAACGCCGTCAAGATCTTCGAGGAGAACCTGCCCCACCTCTCGGCCGGCGTCGACAAAGACAAGATCATCGCGGCAGGGGTGTTTTCATACTACGGGCTTTGCATCGCCGCGCTGCGCAAGCAGTACTCCGACGGCATCAAATACTGTCAACTCTCCCTCAAGGTGCAGTCGAGCAACCCGGAGCACTACGAGAACCAGGCCAAGATCCACCTCCTGGCGCGCAGCCGCGCACGAGCCGTGGAGGCGCTTTTCGAGGGTCTGAGCCATGATCCGAACAACAAACCCATCAACAATATCCTCGACGGCATCGGGCGCCGAAGAGAACCTGTGATCAGCTTTCTGCCCAGGAACAACGTTCTCAACGTCTATTTCGGCAAGAAGCGGCACGAGAAGTTCGAGCGCAGGCGCGAAGAGGCTCGGCGGCGGAGGCAGAAACAGCAGTTCGCGAAGAACGATCTCGCCGCCGCCGACGTGCGCCTCAAGCAGGCTCAGGCCCGCGCCGACCAGCAGAAGGAGAAGCAAGGCGAATAGCCGTCGTCCGGGCCGGCGAGTCCGCCGGCAAGTCCCTCCTCCACCGTCGAAAAGACTTGCCAGAACAACCCCGGGGGTTTATCCTCTTTCGCGCTGTGAAACCGTTCACGAACGGCGTGTGTGACGGCCGACGGCACCAACGAGACCAAGAAAATCCACCGGTCCGTAGACCGCGGAGGTATGCAAATGGCGAAGCCACGAACAGTCATGATCGACGGCAACGAGGCCACGGCCTCGGTCGCGCACCGCATCAATGATGTGTGTGCCATTTATCCCATCACCCCCTCGTCCAATATGGGCGAGTTTGCGGACGAGTGGTCCGCCCGGGGCCAGACCAACATCTGGAACACCGTCCCCGATGTCATCGAGATGCAGTCCGAAGGAGGCGCTTCGGCCGCGGTCCACGGCTCGCTCCAGGCGGGCGCGCTGACCACGACCTTCACCGCATCCCAGGGCCTGCTGCTCATGATCCCGAGCATGTACAAGATCGCCGGCGAACTCACCTCGGCGGTCTTCCACGTCTCGGCGCGGACCCTGGCGACCCACGCCCTGTCCATCTTCGGCGACCACTCGGACATCAACGCCGTTCGTCAGACCGGTTGGGGTCTGCTGTGCTCCGGTTCGGTCCAGGAAGCTCACGACATGGCGTGCATCTCCCAGCAGGCGACGCTGAGCTCGCGGATTCCCTTTGTGCATTTCTTTGATGGTTTCCGCACCTCTCACGAGGTCGCCAAGATCGACTACATCGAGGATGACGATCTCAAGGCCCTCATTGACGATGAGCTGGTTCGCGCACACCGCGAACGCGGGCTTTCGCCGGACAATCCTGTGGTGCGGGGCACCTCGCAGAACCCCGACACCTTCTTCCAGGCGCGTGAAGCCATCAACGGCTTCTACGATGCGTGCCCGCAGCACGTCATCGACGCCATGGAGGCCTTTGAGAAACAGACCGGCCGCGCCTACAAGCTCTTCGACTATGTCGGCGACCCCGAGGCCGAGCACGTGATCGTGATCATGGGTTCCGGCGCCGAGGCGGTGCACGAACTCGTCGATCACCTCACCGCCCAGGGCGAGAAGGTCGGCGTCGTCAAGGTTCGGCTCTACCGTCCGTTCTCGGTCACGCACCTCATGGAGGCGCTGCCCAAGACGACCAAGAAGATCGCCGTCCTCGACCGTACCAAAGAGCCCGGCGCCATCGCCGAGCCGCTCCACATGGACATCGTCCACGCCCTCGCCGAGGCGCGTTCGCTGGGAATCAGCCCCTTCACCACCGATCCGCTCGTGGTCGGCGGCCGCTACGGTCTGTCGTCGAAAGAGTTCAACGACGGGATGGTCAAGGCGATCTATGACAATCTCGCCGCCGACAAACCGCGTAACCACTTCACGGTGGGCATCGTCGACGATGTCACCCATCTCTCGCTGCCCCTCGACGACGACTACGACATCGCCTCCGATGATGTCTTCCGCGGGGTCTTCTTCGGTCTCGGCGCCGACGGAACCGTGGGCGCCAACAAGAACTCGATCAAGATCATCGGTGAGGAGACCGACAACTTCGCCCAGGGCTACTTCGTCTATGACTCGAAGAAAGCCGGCGCGGTCACCATCTCTCACCTCCGTTTCGGACCCGAGATCATCCGGTCGTCCTATCTCATCCGCAAGGCCAAGTTCGTTGCCTGCCACCAGTGGGTCTTTGTCGAGAAGCTCGACATGCTCGACTACGCCCAGCCGGGCGCCACCTTCCTGGTCAACTCGCCCTTCAGCCCCGATGAGATCTGGGACCACTTCCCGAAGGAGGTCCAGGAGGACATCAAGGCCAAGGACCTCAAGGTCTACTGCATCGACGCCACCAGGGTGGCGAAAGAGACCGGGATGGGTCGCCGCACCAACACCATCATGCAGACCTGCTTCTTCGCGATCTCCGGCATCCTGCCCCGCGATGAGGCCATCGCGAAGATCAAATACGCGATCAAGAAGACCTACGGCAACAAGGGTGACGAGATCGTCCAGCTCAACTACAACGCCGTCGACGGCACCCTGGCCAATCTGCACGAGGTCACGGTTCCCGCCGAAATCACCGCGACCACATCACGGCCGCCCATCGTCTCCGTGGACGCTCCGGATCTCGTTCAGCGCGTGACCTCGGTGATGATCGCCGGCAAGGGCGATCTGCTTCCCGTCTCCGCGTTCCCGCCCGACGGCACCTGGCCGACGGCGACCACCCAGTGGGAGAAACGCAACATCGCCATCGAGATCCCGGTGTGGGACGAGAGTCTCTGCATCCAGTGCAACAAGTGCGCGCTGGTCTGCCCCCACGCCGCCATCCGCGCCAAGGTCTACGATCCGGCCACCCTCGAGGGCGCACCCGAGACCTTCAAGTCGGTGGACTACAAGGCCAAGGACTTCAAGGGCCAGAAGTACACCATCCAGGTGGCGCCGGAAGACTGCACGGGCTGCCAGCTCTGCGTCCGCGTCTGCCCCGCCAAGGACAAGTCGAACCCCAAGCACAAGTCCCTCGACATGGCGCCGCAGATGCCGCTCAGAGAGCCCGAGCGGATCAACTACGACTTCTTCCTCGGTCTGCCCGAGGTCGATCGCACCCAGGTCAAGCTCGACGTCAAGGGCTCGCAGTTCCTCCAGCCGCTCTTCGAGTACTCCGGCGCCTGCGAGGGCTGCGGCGAGACTCCCTACGTCAAGCTCCTCACCCAGCTCTTTGGTGACCGCGCCCTCATCGGCAACGCCACCGGCTGTTCCTCGATCTACGGCGGCAACCTGCCCACCACGCCATACGCGGTGGACGACGCGGGCCGCGGACCGGCCTGGAACAACTCGCTCTTCGAGGACACCGCCGAGTTCACCCTCGGTTTCCGTCTCGCCGTTGACCAAACCCGCAAGCGCGCCGTCCGCTTGCTCAAGGACCTCAGCGCCGATCTCGGCGACACCCTGGTCGGTGAGCTGATCAACGCCGACCAGACCAGCGAGGTCGGAATCGCCGCCCAGCGCGACAGGGTCAAGACTCTCCGTGCCAAGCTCGCCGGGAACACCAACCCCGACGCCGTCAACCTCGCTCACATGGCCGACTTCCTGGTCCGCAAGAGCATCTGGGGCGTCGGCGGTGACGGTTGGGCCTACGACATCGGTTACGGCGGCCTCGATCACGTTCTGGCCATGGGCCGCGATGTGAACCTCCTGGTTCTCGACACCGGGGTCTACTCCAACACCGGTGGCCAGGCTTCCAAGGCCACACCGATGGCAGCCACGGCGAAATTCGCCATGGGCGGCAAGGACATCACCAAGAAGGACCTCGGTCTCATGGCCATGGCCTACGGCCACGTCTATGTCGCTCAGGTCGCCTTCGGCGCCAAGGACAGCCAGACGGTCAACGCGTTCAACGAAGCCGAGTCCTACCCGGGAACCTCGATCATCATCGCCTACTCGCACTGCATCGCCCACGGCTACAATCTCGCCGACGGGTTGGATCATCAGAAGGCGATCGTCGAGACCGGCGCGTGGCCGCTCTACCGCTTCGACCCGCGGCGTGCAGCCATGAAAGAGAATCCCCTCAAGCTCGACTCCAAGCCGCCGAAGATCGCCTTCGAGCAGTTCGCCAACACCGAGACCCGCTTCCGCATGCTGCAGAAGACCGACCCCGAGCGCGCCAAGAAGCTCATGGTCGAAGCCCAGCGCTCGGTCACGGCCCGTTTCGATGTCTACAAGCAGCTTGCCTCGCTGAGCTATGGCTCCGAGGACGGCTCGGACGCCAACTGAGGAACTGAGGAAAGGACTGAAATATGGACCTCAAGACTACATACCTCGGCCTCGAGCTGAAGAACCCCATTGTCGTCGGGGCCTGCCCGCTGGGAACCAGCGTAGATTCCATCAAGGCCCTCGAAACCGCCGGCGCCGCAGCCCTTGTGCTTCCGTCGCTCTTCGAGGAAGAGATCATGGCCGCTGCCCGCAGCGCCATGGAGATGGAGTCCGCCGGCGCTGGTTTTGCCGAGGCTGGATCCTACATGCCCAACCCCGATGGCTATCACATCGGCCCCGGCCAGTACCTCGACCACCTCAAGGCGGCCAAGGACGCGGTGTCGATTCCCATCATCGGCTCGCTCAACGGCACCTCGGTGGGCGGCTGGACCAACTACTCCAAGAAGATGGAAGAAGCCGGCGCCGACGCTCTCGAACTCAACACCTACCTCCTGCCCTTCGATATCAACGAGACGGGCGCCGAGGTCGAGCAGCGGACCATCGACATCGTCGCCGCGGTCAAACAGGCGGTGTCGATCCCGGTGTCGGTGAAGCTCTCGCCCTTTTTCTCGTCGCTGCCCAATCTGGCCAAGAGGCTCGAAGAGGTCGGCAGCGACGGTCTGGTGATGTTCAACCGCTTCTACCAGCCCGACATCGACATCGAAAACCTCGATGTCATCCCGAATCTGCGGCTGTCGACCGCCGACGAACTGAGGCTGCGGCTCCGCTGGCTCGCTGTCCTTTCGGCCCAGACCAAGATGTCGCTGGGCGCCACCGGCGGGGCTCACAGCGCCGTCGATGTCATCAAGGCGGTCATGTGCGGTGCTCACTCGGTGCAGCTCGTCTCGGCCCTGCTCATCCATGGGCCCGACCACATCGGCCGGACTCTCGAGGCCATGAACTTCTGGCTCACCGATCACGAGTACGAGTCCCTCGAGCAGATGCAGGGCAGCCTGAGCCTTTCGAAGGTTGAAAACCCCAAGGCCTTCGCCCGGGCGAACTACATGAAGATGCTCGACAGCTGGGAAATGTAAGCGAAGAGCAACGATGACAAACGGCGGGCTTCGGCCCGCCGTTTTATTTCTGCCTGTCCCCTCTCCCTCTCGCTCTCCCGAAATGCACCGTCCGGCGCAAAACCCGTGGCAGCAGCCGAGTCCGTGTCGGTGGCCGCCGGTTGCCCAGAGCCCGCTCTTGACTTCGCAATCGGGTTACTTGTAGATTGAATATCGAAAGTTCGATTTACTAAGAATGGCGATCAAGAGACACCTGCAACCGACGCTTGTGGAAACCGCCCGCGAGTACCCCGTGGTGACCCTCACCGGCCCCCGGCAATCGGGAAAAACCACCCTCGTTCGCGCTGCTTTCCCAGAGCACGAGTACGTTTCGCTCGAGGACCCCGACACTCGCAGCTTCGCGATCGACGACCCGCGGGGTTTCCTCGCGCAATTTGGCGGCTCGGTCATCCTCGACGAGGTCCAACGAACGCCGGATCTCTTCTCCTACATCCAGACCGTCGTCGACCATGATGACACCCCGGGCAGGTTCATCCTCAGCGGTTCACAGAACTTCCTGCTCCTCCGATCCATCAGTCAATCGCTGGCTGGGCGTTCCGCCGTGCTCCACCTGATGCCGTTCTGCCTCGACGAACTCATGGGACGTCGACCGCTGGCGATCTCGTCGATCGGGCGGACCCGGCCAAAACGAAAGTTTCCGGCAAGGGCGCGGATGATGGAGACCCTCCACCGCGGGTTCTACCCGAGGATTCACGACAAAAACCTGGATGCACGGAAGTGGCTGGCGAACTACTACCGCACCTATGTCGAACGCGATGTGCGCGAGATCGTCAACGTCGGCGACATCGAGTCCTTCGGCAGATTCGTCCGGCTCTGCGCCGGGCGCAACGGGCAGCTCCTCAACCTGTCTTCCCTCGCCAACGACGCCGGCGTCACCCACACCACCGCCAAACGGTGGATCTCAATCCTCGAGACGAGCTTTCTCGTCATTCTTTTGAGACCCCATCACAGAAACTACAGCAAACGCCTGATCAAGAGCCCCAAGTTGTACTTTCTCGACACCGGTCTCCTCTGTTACCTATTGCGGATCCAGTCGCCGGACGACCTCCGGATCCATTCGTCGCGTGGCGCGATCTTCGAGACCTTCGTCTTATCCGAGCTGCTCAAGTCCACCCTGAACCGCGGCGATGAACCGGGGCTGTATTTCTGGAGGGATTCCACCGGCCACGAGATCGACATCCTCGTGGAGGATGGAGACGAGCTCACCGCAGTAGAGGTGAAGTCCGGAGAGACGGTTTCGAGCGATTTCTTCTCCGGGCTCCGGTACTGGCGCGGACTCGTCGGTGATCCGCGGGCACCCGCCGCCCTGGTTTACGGCGGCGATCGATCATTCACACGTGAAGGGGTGGCCGTCGTTCGCTGGTCGGATCTGTAAGCGGGCTGCAATCACCCCGACACGAACGGGTTCCCCGCGCGCTCTTTCCCAATCGTCGTATCCGGCCCGTGGCCGCAGATGACCCTCGTCTCATCGGGCAGGGTGTAGAGGTGCTCGCGGATCGAGGCCTCGAGCACCGGGAAGGACCCGCCCATGAGATCGGTCCGGCCGATGGAACCGGCGAAGACCACGTCACCGACGATGACGAGGGGCTCGGGGGCGCCGTGGACCACGAAACAGACTCCGCCCGGAGAGTGCCCCGGCGTGTGGCGGATCTCGAGTTCGAGACCACCCCTTTCAAGTTCCTGCCCCTGATCGAGCAACCCATCAAGGCTTCGATTGCGGTCCCTTGACAACAAAGAAAACGATGCCCACATTCTGTTCGACGGAGTCGAATACTAACAATAGCGAGAACTCGTTTTCGCGAACCAACCAGATTGGAGGCTGCTATGAAGTTATTGGTTTTCGTTGCAATCACCATGATAATTGGGGGGCCCTCATCGCCGGGAGCCGCAAGCGAATTCTGTGGTTTCACGGAGGAACCTGGATGGGCGGAGATCGCCGAAGGCGTTTTCGAGACATGGGATGTATGTGGGAAACGCCATTTGCGAATGGAAGGCGAAGACGGAGTCCGTTGGAGAATCTCACAGCTAGAAGCTGAGCTTGATACACTTCGGGATCGCACTGGAGAGATTCCAACAGAGAAAATCGGAGTCTCCAGAAGTATCCAAACGCGCCTGAAGGGCCTCTACGACCTCGTCGGGACCCAAACCGACAGTCCATCCATGGCGCCAAGCTGCATTGACACACCGGACGTGAACTCAGGGACAGGTTCTTGCGGGAACCAGAACTTTTCGTACAATGCCTACGCCTGCGGCAAGTATGCGGAATATGGGGTTTCGACACCGTACGGACACGCAAACGCCTCCCTCACAAACTGTTCCGGAGGATGGTCAGGAAAGGCCGAAGCTTTCACCTATCGCGATTCAGGTGTTGAGGAGTCCGACTACGACTCGAGCGGTTGGGGCCAATCTCCCCAAGCCTCGAGTTCACTAACCCTACGCTCTTCTGCCACCTGCGGCTATGCGTGGTCGCGAGTCACGGTCTGCTACAACTGCGAGGAAGGCAAGGCGTCCGGGGGCGGCGAAAGCACATTCTTCGTCTACGAAGCCGAAAACGACTATCCTAACGGATGTTACTGAGAACGACTGCGCTCAACCGCGTGTTGGTGGTTATCAATGTGAGCACGGTGCAACGTGGTCGTCCATTCATGCCAAATCCTCGTGGAGAATCAGAATGTGTTCTTGAACCCATTCCGCCCCGTTGCCCACAGACAAGATTGGCGGGAGGAGATCCGATGAAAAATACACTGCTTCCTCGTTCATTCGTAATTCTGTTGCTGATCTTCTTGGCTACGACAGCCAGGGCCGAAACACTTTGGATTCCGGCTGCAGCCTCCAACCCAGGACTTTACGGCACGATGTGGACCACTGATCTCTGGATCTACAGCCGCGTCAACGATGAAACTATCAGCCTGACAGCGACTTTTTTTACAGATCAGGAAGGCTCGGTAACACCTCCGAAGGCGACAATCGACCTTCCCCCAAACGCACCCATCGAAGTGCGCGATGCCGTCGCAACGCTTTTCGGTGAGGACCGGCCCGGCGCGATTCGCCTGGAGTCCGATTACCCATTTTGGGCTCAATCCAGAACCGTCAACACCGGCGGGGATCAGGGCTTGTTCGGGCAGGGCATCCCTGCATACTCGCCGGGGGAAACCGCCCCAGGCTACACGCTGTTGGGCGCATCGAACCAGCAGGGGCCGGATGGGCATAGAACGAACATCGGGATCGTGAACACCTCGAACACCACCGAATCCGTCAACATCATTGCACGAGATCCGAACACTCTTGACCTTCTGGGCGTCACAGCGATCGAGATTGGTCCCTTTCAGTGGTTCCAGGGCAATCTCTTCGAGCTCCTGGGAATCTCCGATCAGAGTGTCGATCTTGCCGACGTTTCAGTCTTCCCCTCGGCGTTCAAAATGGTCTACATCTCCCGAATCGACAACCGTTCCGGGGACGGAACCTTCATTTGGGGATCGTCAGGTGAGTCAATCTCGATCGTCGGCAACCCAGACCGTGAGTTCGAGATCAGGACCACGCTAACCTATGACGACGGGGTCACGGTTGACTGGCTGAAGTGGCCCGGGTCAGACGGTCCGGTGTATACGCGCGCCCCTGATACGGGATACGAAACCGACACCGTGGTCAAACAGGCCCCGCTGGAGTACTGCGTCAACGTGGTAGGCCTATCCGGTCCCTCTCCTTCCGGGGTCACTGTTTCGATCAGCACCAGGCCGCCGGATGGCGACTGGTCCGGCGGATCATCGAGCTACTCCACGGCTGGCAATTCACCGATCGATCAGGCGTTTTGCAGACAGATCAACTGAAACGGACAATCGATCCTCAACACACCAGGGACCGGTCGTTCGGCCCGCCCTTACTTCATCCCTTGTCCGAGTCCGCGTCCGTGCCCGGCATGGACCCGAACCCTTGCAGAATCGCCGGACGTTGCAACCGGGCGCGATCGGCGCTCGATACGCAGCGGATCGAGAGGCCTTTCGATGCTGCCATCTGATGCTGATCGCTACCTCGGTCACTGCCGCTGTCGCTGTTTCAGACGCGGACTCGGGCGCCTGTCTAAGTCGACACGAATGGATTCGACGCCCGCTCCCTGCCGATGGTCGTGTCTGGGCCGTGACCGCAGATGACCCTGGTCTCGTCGGGAAGGGTGTAGAGCTGCGAGCGGATCGACTCCTCGAGCACGGGGAAGGACCCGCCCATGAGATCGGTCCGGCCGATGGAACCGGCGAAGAGCACGTCACCGACGATGACCAACGGATCGGTCTGGCCGTGAACGACGAAACAGACTCCACCGGGCGAGTGACCCGGGGTGTGGCGCACTTCGAGTGAGAGCCCACCGAGTTCGAGTCGCTGACCGTGCTCGAACCACAGAGTCGGCTCCGGCGGCGTCTCGACCTCGAGGCCGAACATCTGTCCCTGCATCTGGATCCCCTGGTAGAGCTGAAGCTCGTCGCGGTGGAGCCCGATGGGGATTCCGTCGGGCAGCCGGCGCACGAGGTCGGCGGTCCCGCCCGCGTGATCGAGGTGGCCGTGGGTGTGCAGCACCACGGTCGGCGTCAGCCCACTGGCCTCCACCCGTTCCATGATTCGCGCAGCCTCCTCACCCGGATCGATGATCGCCAGAACACCGGCGTCACGATCTCCGAGGAGCACACAATTCGCCTGGATGGGACCAACCGGGAACACTTCGAGAAAAAGATCTGACATCACAAATTCTCAATTCTTAATTCCTAATTCTTAATTCTCATCGCAGCCTCATGTCGGAGCATTGCGATGAAATCCAAAATTAAGAATTCATAATTCATAACTAAAAACCTCTTCTAGAAGAGTTTACCGACCAAGTCACCGAGCAGCATCCGGAGCTTGACCGCTGCCTTCTTCCCCTCGTCCATCACTTCTTCGTGGGTGAGTTCGCGGTCGACGAGTCCGGCTGCCGGGTTGGCGGCGAGGGAGAGCACGCACACCCGCATCCCCAGCTGCCTCGCGGCGATGACCTCGGGGACCGTTGACATCCCGACCACGGTGCCGCCCATGCCGATCAGCATCCGGATCTCGGCCGGGGTTTCGAAGGAGGGTCCGAGCATGGCGACGTAAACCCCTTCGCGGACATCGAATCCGGCGGCTTCGGCCGCCTCGAGCGCGAGCCGTCGCAGCTCGGGATCGTAGGCGGCGGACATGTCGGGAAACGGCGGCCCGAAGTCGCGGCCCCACTCCCCTACCAGCGGATTCGAACCCTGGAGGTTGATGTGATCGTTGATCACGACCAGCGAACCGGGCGCCATCTTCGGATCGAGAGCGCCCGATGCGTTGGTGGCGATGAGGATCTCGGCGCCGAGCAGACCCGCGAGGCGCACCGGCGCCACCACCTCCTCGGGCAGATAACCCTGATAGAGGTGGAAACGGCCGTTCATCACCATGAGCGTTTCGCCATTTCGTCGCCACAAGGTCAGGGTTTGACTGTGACCCAGAAGCTCGTGCATGGGGAAGGAGAAGATTTCGGCGAGCTCGATGACCTCGGCGGCCACCCAACCCGGCACCTCGAGGCTGAGTCCCGAACCCGCGACGAGAAGACCGCGCACCTTACCCGGCCGGTACCGGTCGCGAAACGCCTCGGCTGTCCCACGGATCGATTCAGGCGTCAAGACCTCCCTCATGGCTACGAATCGGGAGGCAAGCTGTCGAGGATCGACTGTATGTCGCACTTCAGTTTCGGCAGGTCGCCATCGACTACGCCCCACACCTTGTCCGTGTCAATCCCGAAATAGAAGTGAACAAGCACGTTCCGCATAGCCTTGATCAGCGCCCAGGGAACCTCCGGGTGATCGCCCTTGAGTTCATCGGAGACCTTCCCGACCGCCTCGCCGATGATCTGAATGTGGTGGACCACCCAGTTCTGGATCAGCTCGTCCGATTCAAAATCGTCGCGACCGCGGGCCGAGTACTTCTCGACACGAGCGATGGCCTCGAGGATGTCTTCCAAGTAGGCGCGGTCGTCCCTCACAGCGGAACGGCCTCCTGCATGACCCGTTCTCTTACTCTGGGACGGAGGCACTTCTCCGGTGCGATATCAACCCTGCGACCCAGAAGGGCCTCAAGCTCGAGCATCATCGCCGCGTGATCCATCAGGCTCGAGCTCTCGTCAAACTCGACGATGAAATCGACGTCGCTGTTCTCATCCGCGTCGCCGCGAGCCACGGATCCGAACACACGGACATTGCGGGCGCCGTACCGGGCGGCGATGGCGAGAATTTGCTCGCGTTTCTCTGACAGAATCTCATTGATCCCCACGATGACCTCGGTCTCAGTCTAGCACCGGCAGTACGATCTTCTCGGAGCCGGAGTCGCGTCAATCGTCTGGCATCTGATTGTATTTCCGCTCCAACGGACTCATCCGCGCGATCTGCGGTCTGCGATGACGCGATGACTCTCTGCGTCAATCTGCGCTATCTACGGTTCCTCCGTGCGATGGCTTCGTGACTCCTTCGTGTCTTCGCGTCTTCGTGGTTGCGACGAATTCACGCGACCTGCCGGCAAACCGTAGGGACTCGAGCTCCGACTACCGGTAGGATGAGACCCATGAAAACGACCACCCTGATCATCACGCTGGCCTGCCTTTCCTTTGCCCCATGGTCCCTCGCAGCCGATGACCCCGAGATCGACAACGCCGCCTTCGAACAATGCCTCCTGGAGAAGATCAAGACCGCCGGTCCCGACACCACGGCAGGCGAGATTCGGGAGGCTTGCCTCAAAGAGGTTCAAGGAACGAAGGCAGCCCCGGCTGCGACCGACACTGCTGAAGACACTACCCCGCTCGACGAGCGCATCGAGGGCATCAAAGCCACCGAGGAGTTGGGCTACGTCATTACCCCATACAAACCCAACTACCTTCTGGTGGGATACAACCCCGATCCGAACAATGCACCGTTCCAGGAGGCGTTCCCGGACGAGGAGATCGCGTTCAAATCGGCCGAAGTGAAGTTCCAGATCAGCTTTATGTTTCCCATCGTCCATAACATCTTCCGCAACAACGGAAGCCTGTATGTTGCCTATACCAATCGTTCATTTTGGCAGCTCTTCGACGACGATCTCTCGGCGCCCTTCAGAGAGACCAATCACGAACCCGAGATCTGGCTCCAGTTCGCCAACAACAAGAAGGTCCTCGGGCTCACGAACAAGCTCATGACCTTTGGGTTCAATCACCAGTCCAACGGCAGAAACGATCCCATCTCCAGGAGTTGGAACCGGCTCTTCGCCAACTTCATCTTCGAGAAGGGGAACTTCGCCTTCGGCATCAAGCCCTGGATCATCGTCGGCGACCTGGTGGGCAACGAGGACATCCAGGACTACATGGGCAATTTCGAGTTCCGCGGCGCCTTCAAGGTGAATCGCCACACCATCGCCTTGATGCTGCGCAACAACCTCCAATCGGGTTTCAGCAAGGGCACCTTCCAGGTCGACTGGAGCTTTCCCATCTACAAACGGGTCCGGGGCTACACACAGTACTTCAACGGCTATGGCGAGAGCCTCATCGACTACAACGTCCACAACAACACCCTGGGTGTGGGGCTCGCGTTCACCGATTACTTCTGATCAAGGTCGAACCTGCCGGAGCCTTCCACTCATCCAGGTGTCTGTTGACGGTTCAGTTGTCTTGAATCCTTACTCTTACTGTGATAACATAAATTTGTAAGGAGGAATCATGCCCACCTCGACACTCACATCGAAGGGACAGGTCACAGTACCAAAAGCCATCAGGGATCGGCTGAGCCTCGTCGAAGGCGAGGTGCTCGAGTTCACGGTGGATGACGACGGGAAAATCATCGTCCGGCGACGGGGCAGCGATTCCGGGGTCTGCGGCTTCCTCCGTGACTTGGCTCCTCAGACGCCGGTCAGCGTCGAGCAGATGCGGAGCGCCGTGCGGAAGCGCGCTGCCGAGAAGGTCCGTCGGAAGTCGCGATGATCGCCTTCGACACCAACCTGGTTGTGCGGTTGATGCTCGAGGATGACGAGCGCCAGGCCAAGGTGGCCCTAAGCATCCTCGACAACGCGGTTGAAAAGAGTGAGAAAGTACTCGTGACCGACATCGTTCTCAGCGAGCTCGAGTGGGTTCTGGACAGTGCCTACCGGGTTCCAAGATTGCGCCTGCTCGCTGCCATCCAACGTCTGGCAGCGGACAATCGCTTCGTATTCGAGGATCAGGAGCGTCTCACGAACGCGTTGGCCCGTTACCAGGACGGAACAGGCGATCTTTCTGACTATCTATTGGGACTCAAGAGTCGGGAGGCTGGTGCTTCGACGACCTACACCTTCGATCGAGCGCTTCGAGGGGAAGAGCCGTTCACCGTCGTCTGATGTGTGTGTGGTGCGTTGAAACGATGCGAGCGATCAATCCCCATTCGCCCGGCGAATGGGGATTGGAGCTCCCGTAATTTTCATCGGCCCGGCCGATGAAAATTACTGCTTGTACTCCGCGTCGTGCTCCTTCTTGATGTCCTTCCAGTTCTTGTTGAACTGCTTCTGCTCCTCATCGGTGAAGATCCGGAAGGGCACCTGGACGACACTCTCCTTGAACTTGAGGTTGAGGTAGTACTGGCCATCTTTGATGCCATCGGGAATGTGGAAGTAGACCCGTCCGACACACGCGAGTCGGCGGCTCAGGGTCACCTGGTCGTAGGCGAGCGTCCGACCGCCCTGTGAGGCATCGGCGAAAAACCCGATCCGGCACGGCTGAGTGGCCAACCTCGGAAAATAGTTGATCGAATCACGCACGGTGTTCGCCCGTCGGTCGAGGGCGCGGAGATTTGCCTTGTTGAACTCCTCTTGCAACGCCATGGCGATGGTCGAACCATCGGGCAGCTGGAGCGAAATCTGGTCTCGCTTGAACGGTTGGTCGTCGGTGGGATCGACCAGGGTCAGCCCGAGCTCGAGCAACATCCACTGCTCGTCCACCGAGTTGTTTGCGGTGCGGTAGCCGAGGGTGGCGAAGCCCTCGTTGTTGTAGGCCATCCGCACGAACTCCCCCTGGATGGTGAAGATCTATGGCACCACAGGTTGAGGTTTATCAATCTTATCGAGCGCCTCGGTCTCTTGGGCAACCGCCGCAGCGGAAACACCGATCGCGATCACACCGATCAAAACTGCAAAAAGAAAATTACGAGGGTTTATGACCATCTCCTTCAAAAAACCCAGAAAAGTCTCAGTCCGGTGTTGGGTAGTCGGTTCCGAACATCTCGTTGGTTTCGTTGTAGTACCAGTCGATCACATCCTTGAAAACCACCCGGCCTCCGGTGATGTAGTCGGAGAATCCGATTCGATCCTTGGGATCGGCCGACAGCTTCTCGGTGACTGATGGGAGGGGCCAGATGTCCTCGTTGATGGCCGACATCCGCACTCGAATGTCGTCCTTGGTGACGTTGAAGACCATGTAGTCAACCGCCAGCTCCAGCGGACCGTCATAGGTCGAGCGGATCTCCTTCATGATCTGGGGCTGGGTGTCGAAGTCGACAAACGTGTGGTAGCCCACCGCCATCCGCGGTCTGATCTCGGACATCACCTTACCGAACATGGCCGGCGAGGTGTGGACCTGGGTCGCCACGTTGAGAGCGTCGAGGACGGGGAACTTCTGCTTCTGATGCATGATCGACGGCGGTGCGAAGCACTCGTGGATGGCGAGATCCGCGTCCTTCGTGTATTCCATCCACCACTTGTTGGGGTAGGTGTCCGATGAGAAAGCGAACTTGAAGCCGTTCCACTCCAGGATGAAGCTGACCGAGCCGTCGACCGCATGGATCGCCGGAATCGATCTGATTGTCACTCCGTTCTCGTCGAAGATCACCTCGTTGACGGCCTTGTAGTCGAACTCGTGGACCTCGGTGATAAAGCCCTTGGTGTTGACATTGCCCTGACGCGACGCCCAGTCCCAGGAGTACATCTCCTTCATCCGATCGACCATGTACGCCGTCCCGAGCTCTTCCTTGGCGCCCGACGGGCCCCAGATCCGCAGCGGCCGCTGGCGGTTGGAGATGACGCCCCCAATCCACAGCGCGTCGAGATCACCGATGTGGTCGGCGTGGAGGTGACCGATGAAGACCTTGTCCAGATAGTCCCAATGGATCTGCTGGGCCGAGATCCTCTCCGCCGATCCGAGCCCGATGTCGAAGATGAACTTGTCGCCGTTGCCCAGCTCCACCAACCAACAGGCCGCGGCCTGCTTGGGGCGAGCGTTGGGCATCCCGGTGCCGCAGGCGACGACCCGCATCTCGTCGGGGGCGAGGGCCTCGCTGCCCGGATAGTAGACATCGCGGGGATCAACAGCCGCAGTCGCGGCGCTCGTTCCCGCTGCCGCCTCGGCAACCCCCGTTAACCAGTTACCGCCGCCAAAGGCGCCGTCGTGGACGCCCAGCTGATAGATGCCGAGAGCGGCGAGCGATGCGACCAGTCCGATTCCGGCAAGTTTGACGATACGTTTCATTTGAACCTCCGCTGTTGTTGACGACGCCAGTCCAGCGCATCGGACACCCGACCGGCCTGATTCATCTCTCGTGCGTTCTGCGCCTTTGACGTTTGCTGAGGATTGAACCCACGTCAATCAGCATCCCATCCTCTATGCGGGAACCGCCATCCATCTTCCCGAAACCGCACTCAAAGATCTGTCCGTGAACCACCTGGCTATGCAATAGTCGTCATGCAATGATCGACTTTTGGGGTTCGCGATGGAAAGCTCAGGAACCATGCGCCACGACACGAAACACGCAATCGAGCAATTCAGTTTTCGGATCGCCGATCCCCGAGGCTTTGGGATGGGTCTTGCGCCGGTGGCGCCAAACGTCTCCGCCACCCACAGCGACACTGGTCGATTTGCCGCCGATGTCCAAGCGGCACGACTGCCGAATCTCGGGCTCTTTTCCGTTCGCATCGAGCATGCCAGGGTCTGTCGAGCGCCATCTGAATACATCGCGGTGACCGTTCCCCTGGACCACGACCTCACCTTCTTTGATCGTGACAATTCCAATGTCTTCTCACCGGGCGCCGCCCACATCCTCTGGCACGGCCTCCGCATGGATCTCGAGATCCTGAAACCATCATCGCTGCTCGTGGTCACCTATCCGATTCCATGGCTGCGCGGTCGATGGGGCGATGTTGCGGTCGCCCGGCTCGACGAGCTCCGCGATCGGGGCAACGCCATCTCCCTCGAGATGCCGCGGGGCCGAACCTACTGGCGCAACATCAACTACCTGTGGAGCGAGATCGTCCGAGACGCTGATTTTGTGTCCTCGCCCGGTGCGGCAGCCGCGGTCGAAGACTGCCACGCCGAGTTCTTCCGCCTCGCCCTCGACGGCGACGCGGTGGGCGCCCATGAACGGGTTATGGCATCGAGCCCCGATCTCATCCTCCAACGAGCGGAGCGCTACATCGCGGAGCACCTGACGGAGGAACTGACTCTCGACGAGGTCCTCACCGCCGTGGAGACCAGCGCCAGCACACTGCTCCGCGCCTTTCGGCTGCACCGGGGCACCACGCCGATGCGTTATGTCAAACAGCTGCGCCTCGAGGCTGTTCACCGCTCTCTGTTGGCAGCCGAACCCAGCACCGCCAAGGTCAGCGACCTCGCCTCCGAGTACGGTTTCTTCCAGTTCGGTCGCTTTGCTACCGACTACAAGCGGATGTTTGGCCAGCTTCCGTCCGAGACCCTCCGCCTCTGACGAAAAATGGATAGTCCTATAAGTTGCGATTGGGTCTCGCCACGAGGCACGAGAGACGAGACCCAAGCAACAAAAAAGCGGGGCCTCACGGCCCCGCTCGAGATCTTGGGATTGCTTGAAGCCTAGTTGGCGCTCGTCTTCTTGGGCATGGGCGGCGGGGTATAGCCGTCCCACTTGCCGGCGTTGACCTTGTCCGACGGTGATTTGTCGTCGGAGCGCGGCGCCTGTTGATAGGCCTGGGTGACATCAGGCGGCAGCACGTACTCATCCACCGTAGCCATCCGCACCACGATTTTGTCCTTGGTGACGTTGATGACCTGGAGATCGCGGGCGATGGTCAGCGGGCCGTCATAGACCGCTCGAATTCCATCCATGATGGCGGCGTTGTTTTCGGGGGACTGCACCGAGTGATAGCCCACCGCCATCCGCGGTTTGAGAGCGGACATCACCTTGCCGAAAGCTCCAGGTTCGGTGTGGATCCGCGTCGACACATAAGTCGCCTGGGCGAGGTCCCAACCGAAGTAGGCGGCCAGCGCCTTGGGCGGAAGGAAGCACTCGTGCGAGGCGATGTCGGCCCCCGTGGCGTACTTCATGTACCACTTGTTTGGGTAGGTGTCGCCGCCGAAGACGTACTTGAGCCCGTTCCACTCGAGACTGAAGCTGACCGATCCGTCGAGGCTGTGGATCGCCGGCCAGGCTCGGACGGTCACGCCGTTCTCTTCATAGATCACATGGTTCTCGCCCATGTAGTCGAACTCGTGTACGACGATCTTGCCGCCGCCGTCCGGCAGCGCTCCGGAGCGGGTGGCGATGTCCCAGGCGTAGGCCTTCGTGAGATGCTCGATGTACGCCTTCGAGCCCAACTCGGGGCTCGAGCCGGACGGTCCGTAGAAGTGGAGCGGCGTATAGCGCCCCGAAAGCCAGCTCCCGATGTGGAGTCCCATGAAGTCGCCCACATGGTCCACATGGAGATGGCTGGCGAAGACCTTGTCGATCTTCGAGAAGTCGGGCCGGAGGGAGAACAGATTCCCCATCGCGCCCGATCCGATGTCGAAGATGAACTTGTCGCCGTTGCCAAGTTCGACGAGATAGGAGATCGAGACCGCTTTCTTGGTCTGGTTGGGCATCCCGGTGCCCAGCGCGGTGATCCGCATTTCGTCGGCGCCGAGGATCTCGGTGTTGGGGAAGTAGCTGGCCGGGTAGACGCCGTTGGCGATGGTCTCAGCGGTGCGTCCCTTCGGCAGCGCGTCAGCCGGGGTCGAGGCGTCCGGACGGGCCATCAGCAGGTTCCCCGTCAGCACGACGCCGATGGCGACACCGATGACCACGGGGGGATACAACGCGGTCTTGATTCTTGATGACATGATCTGTCCTTTCTCAGTGTTCACTCGAGCTTGAGTCAGTACGCCACCTCGAGACCGGCAACGTAGATCGCTTCGCTGTCGACAAAATCGACCGACGCTACTGCTGCTTGTACCCCGCCTCGTGCTCTTTCTTGATGGTCTTCCAGCTCTTGTTGAACTCCTTCTGTTCTTCATCGGTGAAGATCCGGAAAGGCACCTGGACGACGCTCTCCTTGAACTTGAGGTTGAGGTAGTACTGGCCATCTTTGATGCCGTCCGGAAGATGGAAATAGACCCGTCCGACACACGCGAGTCGGCGGCTCAGGGTCACCTGGTCGTAGGCGAGGCTTCGGCCGCTCTGCGAGGCATCGGCGAAAAACCCGATCCGGCACGACTGAGTGGCCAGCCGCGGAAAGTAGTTGATCGAGTCACGCACGGTGTTCGCCCGCCGGTCGAGGGCGCGGAGATTCCCCTTGTTGAACTCCTCCTGGCTCGCCATGCCGATGGTCGAACCATCGGGCAGCTGGAGCGAGATCTGGTCCCGCTTGAACGGCTGGTCGTCGGTGGGATCAACCAGAGTGAGGCCGAGTTCGAGCAGCATCCACTGCTCGTCAATCGAATTGTTTGCGGTGCGGTAGCCGAGGGTGGCGAATCCCTCGGCGTTGTACGCCATCCGCACGAACTCACCCTGGAGTGTGAAGACCTCCGGCACAACAGGCTGTGGTTTTTCGAGCTTATCGAGCGCCTCGGTTTTTTGGGCAAGCGCGATGCCGCTCGACATCGTCAACAAGAACAGGATCATGGCTGCGGCAATGTGTTGGGACTTCATCGTCTTTCCTTCCGTGTTGTCGGCTCAACGTCGAATTCTCTCGGTTCAATGTAAAACCGGTTGCTGTTGCTCGGTACAAAGTAAAACGGACACCGTCTCACGGTCAATCCGATCCTGGTATGGGTGTGCGCGAATCGTCATCTTATGGTTCGATCGGTGTGACCAGCCGTCATGCCACAAACGCCTGAATATGCAAAAATCGTCAGAATTCTCGGCCCAGTGGCGGCGAACCGAGAAAGGCGGATGATTGATGGAGCGAAACCAAAGCCTGACAAACGTCACACACAGCTTCCGAATCAACGATCCGGCACAGCTCGGTCCACAGCTCGCCCCGGTCGCCTGGGGTGTTTCCGCCGAGCAAGTCGACGACGGTCACTTCGCCGCCGACTTCCAGACGGCTAAGCTGCAGAATCTCGGGATCTTCGCGGTCCGTCTCGAGAACACGAGAATTCTGCGGGTGCCGTCGGACTACATCACGGTCACCGTCCCCCTGGATCAAGAGCTGCGGTTCTTCGATCACGAGGAGCGCGATGATGTTTTGCCCGGTGCGGCGCACATCCTCTGGCACGGCCACCCCTTGAACCTTGAAATCGTCAACCCGGCATCCATGCTCGTGGCTGTTTATCCCATCCCTTGGCTGCGTGAGATGTGGGGCGCGGCGGCCATCGCCGAGTTCGACCGGCTGGTCGAGCGAGGAACCGCCATCTCGCTCGAGACCAAACGCGGAAGGACCTACTGGCGCAACCTCAACTATGTCTGGAGCGAGATCAGCCGCGGCGCGGTCTTCCTCGATGCCCGGGGTCCGGCAACGGCGGTGGAGAATTGCCACGCGGAACTCTTCCGCCTGGCCATCGACGGGGACGCGGTGGGCACCTTCGACCACGTCATGACCCCGAGACCCAACCGGACACTGGAGCGGGTCGAGCTCTACATCCGGGAACACCTCTCGGAAGAACTCACCCTCGACGAACTGGTGACCGTGGCCGAGACGAGCGCCAGCTCGCTGCTGCGCACCTTCAAACTCCACCGCGACACGACCCCCATGCGCTATGTCAAACAGCTCCGGCTCGAAGCGGTCCACCGCTCGCTGCTGGCGGCCGACGCAAGCGACACCAAGGTCAGCGATCTCGCCGCAGACTACGGATTCTTCCAGTTCGGTCGTTTCGCCGCCGACTTCAAGCGCGCCTTTGGCGAGTTGCCGTCGGAAACGCTGCGGATCTGACGAAAATCGCATAACAAAGAAAATCGAGATAGCCGGCTCTCTATGCCGGTGGTAGCGTGTGTCTCGGAACACCGTGGTCGAACAACCGAGAACCTGGAGAATGGACCAAAATGAAGAACTCCCTCATCCTGCTGTTTGTCCTGGCCATCGCCGCGACACCTGCCCTGGCCCAGAAAATCACCATCGACTATGCCCACGACTTCGATTTCTCCTCGGTGGAGACCTTTCAGTATGTCGACACCAAGGAGAGCAACGCACCCGACGAGCTCACCAACAACCGGATCAAGAACGCCATCATCCGCGAGCTCTCCGAGGGCGGCCTCCAGTCCGTTTCTTCGGACCCCGATCTCTTCATCACCTATCACCTGACCTCGCAGGAGAACACGGTCTACAACACCACCAGCTTCGGCTATGGCGGGTTCCACGGTGGCTGGGGACGTTGGGGCGGCGGCATGGGGACGGCGACCACCACAGCCTCGACCTACACCGAGGGCACCCTGATCATCGACGCCTACGGCCCCGACGAGAAGAAGATGATCTGGCGCGGCACCGGCACCGTCACGGTCAAATCCAAGCCCGAAAAGCAGCAGAAGCAGATCGACAAAATCCTCAACAAGCTCGGCAAGAAGTGGGCGAAGATCCTCGAGGGCAAGGGCAAGTAAACGCCACCCGGCCCCGGACAACCAGATAACCGACACCTTGAGGAGCTGGAAATGAAGTCACTTCCTCGCATTCTTATTTCAATCTCGATGATCCTGCTTGCAGCATCCGGGCTCGCCGGCGCGGCCGAAAATCCGGCCGTCGACCGCGCCGCCGACATGCTGCTCCAACGCATGGGTGCGGTGCTCGCCGCCACCAACGAGTTCACGGTGACGAACACATTCACGTCTGACGCGTCGGTCACCACCGATTCACGGAGTCGTATCCCCCCCCCGGGGGACCGAGGCCCCACTCTCAAATGCGATGCTTCGCGGCACCTCGCGCCCTTGGCGCCTTCGCGGACCCATTGTGCCTACCCGAACAGATCGTCGCCTCACGCAGTTCAGGTGCGTTCTCATGCGGGCGAGACGCCCGCACCACAATGGCGCCACATCCGATGCGATGAACTGTTGACTGTGAACTGTCGACTGTCGACTCCGCCCAGTGACCACGGCCGCTATGTTCCGCCGCTCGATTCTGCTACCGTGTCGCACCGATGGCGAAGGTCCGTCTCCTTTCCCTGAAATTGACCGGGTTCAAGTCATTCCCGGATGAAGTCGAGCTCGGCTTCCCGGG
>Ga0316192_10000128_pt1 | contig 51087 bp, 75 predicted proteins | sample MerIslwburrow_MG_FD_204931 | JGI IMG/M metagenome (GOLD analysis project Ga0316192, IMG submission 204931) | Coastal sediment microbial communities from Maine, United States - Merrow Island worm burrow | ecosystem: Environmental > Aquatic > Marine > Coastal > Sediment | place: USA: Maine...
TAGTTCTTAATAATTGTACTTGCTTAACAATATCATCAGTAGAAAATGTTTGAAAAATCTGGCGAACCAATGAAGGTAATGCTACAGCTTTTAAACTCATCCCTAAAACCAATGTTTTATCTATTCCGTATTGTGGAAATTCTGGATTATCATTTTTCTTTAAATTAACTAAAATTTCCATATTTTGTTGTAAGGTATCATCAAAGCCTAATATTTTTAAATCATTATCTACAAATTGCAAATATTTATCAATGTCTTTACCCTTTATTGTATCACCATCAGGATTATCAATTACGCTATTAATAATAAACCTAGAATTGTTCTTAAAATTAATATTAAGAACTACACCACCATCTAAAGTATAGTCTTCTTGTATAATGGCATTAGATAATGCAACATCAACCCAATCATTATCTCTATCTGTAGAACCAAATCTAGTCATCATTTCCTCTATAGTTTCATTATCTCTAGTTGATGTTGGTATAGATACTTCATTACTAAATGATTCTTTTTTCACAGAACTTCTTGAAAACTTACTAAAATTACCTATTGTTTCAAGTTTTATCTTAATATCATCAGCAAATTCCATTAATATCCAAAAATCTACAGTATTAAACCTTTCCATATTAAGGTCAAATAAATTAATAACAGAATCAGCTTCTTTAACTAATGATTCATATTCACCAAAAGCATCTCTATCTAAATTTTCAGTTAAACCAGAATAATAATTCATTATTTCCTGAGAATCATTACTGACAAATTCAGTAAATCTCCTGAAGTAATCTTCAAGATCAAAACCTGTTATATTTTTAAATTCATCGTACATCCTTTATCTTATGGTAAAGTTTTTACTACTTCAGATGCTAATTTATTGACAGCTTGTGCTAACAAATTTGCTGTAAGAATAGCTGTTAATGATTTCTTACTTTTAATATTGTTATCAATTGGAGCAACAGCCCTTAATGTTACATTATAATTCCAAATCAAATTAGAAGAATCTCTAGATTGAGTAAATGTCTTATCAATAACCTCAACCACATAATTATCATTAAATGAAAAATTATAGAAATACAATCTAACTGGCAGTCCTCTCTGGTCTAATACTTTTGATCCATTTAATATATTTTGAAATACTTTAGTTGTGCCATAACCTGTTTTAATAATTGGTCCTTGAAATTCACCTTTCGCCAAACCCAAGCCACCTCTAAAACTCCTAAAATCAATAATTCTATTTCTAATTAATATTTTTAAATTTTTACCAAAATTACCACTTAAGTTAATATCTTTCGGTATAAATGAATCTGTTTTTAAACTTGTAACACCTCTATTAACCTTCTTTATATTAGTTATTTCAGGTTCTGTAATAGAAATATTTGAAGGCATTATAGGTAAAGAAAACAGCTCCAAAGTATTATCTGATGAATCAACTAATTCAAAAGCAATAATATATGTTTCAAAATCATCTGGGAATAAAGCGTTTAATCCAGTTGATCCAAGTGTCGCTAATAATTTCTTTACCCTATCTGCACCTGAAGCTAATCCCATATATTAATTTTTTATAAAAATAATAAAAATTTTAAGATAATTAAAATCTTATTCGGTAAAAGTTTTATCAGAACTAACTTCACTTAAATCTCCTCTCTCGACAATAGTTGCTACAGCTGCTTGCCAAACTGCCCAAGTTGGGTCTGGAGCTCCTGTAGTGACATTAGCAGGTATAATGTTTGCAATTGATGTGATTAAATCAGTTAATGCTTGAATTTCTTTCGATAATTCATCAACTGTTTTAGTTCCTAACAATAAGGGTTCTAGAGTAACATCTTCATCTTCTATATCTCCTAAATTAATTACACCTTCCTTAGAGTTAATATTAGCATCTTCAATGGTAGAGATATTTAATCCTTTTAAAATATTCAAAATCATGCTTTGTAATTCCATTCGGAAATTACCTTGCAAATTAACCTCAATTCCACCATTGTTACTTTCATTAATTACATCAATAAAAATTTTTCCACCAGTTTTATCATCAGCTTCAGTTTCTCCACTAACATTACCAAAGACTTTTATAAATAAATTACCTTCCTTAGCTTTACCTGAAATTGACACCGAACCAGTTTCTGTATATTTTTCAAACCTAAATTCATGTTCAGTTAAATTAGTAGATTCATCATCTTTAAGTAATCTACCTTTAATAATTGGAATATTATGATGATATTCAGTGTTATAAACTAATGCACTGCCTAATTGTTTAGTTTCACTGGGAAAGTCAATTACTTGTAAGGTTTCTGTAGTTATTCTCGCATTAAACACATTACTGCCATCCTCGCATTGAACAGAAATCATACCTCTTCTGTAACAATCCTGAACATACTTACCTCTATCAACATTTTCAGGTATTATTACGTAACAAATGCCGATTGGATATCTTTTATTTTTTACACCTTGTGTTTGAACTGGATTTGGTTCCATAATTATTCCATTTGTTGTCTTTCGTAAAAGAAGTTAAACACATCTAAATTTACACCAAAATTGCTTTGTACATTTACTTTTGGTTTATTTTTTGTTGTTCCTCCACTTATAAGTTTTTCAATCAATATATCTCTAATTACATCAGTATCAACTATATTAAAATATGTAGTTTTACCTTTTAGGTATTTTTCAACCATGCCTCTACTTAAACTAAGAGTGGTTGTTCTATCTATTAGTGAGCTATTTATTGTAAAGTTATTTGAAACTGCATCCACGTAAAAAATTTCCTTACCGTACCTTATCCAAGTTCCACGCTTAAATCTTCTATCGCCATTTAAAGTAACAGACCCCTTTCTTGTAAAAGGTAAATAAATATGTGAATCTATCATGTACTTATAATCGTTTATAACAGCTTCTTTTGTTAAGTCTCTATTGATATCACTATCTTTACCTGTTAATGCCTGATAGCTTATATAATTAGATATATGGCTTAATCTTCTACTACCCCATTTGTTTGCATATTCAGGAAAATAAACAATAGGAATATAAGCCAATGAAACTGCATTATTCCCACCTATGAAATTCCCTTGTGGTTTTAACTCATACCAACTATATATATTTTGATCTTCCCACATTAATTCTTCTGAAATTACATCTTCAGGCTCTACTGTTAATACCAAATCTGTTGATTCTTGTCGAAAAGATTCATTATTTAGTATTAAATCTTCAGCTTGATTAATGACAAAATTTTCATCAACAGCAACTCCATCAATAACCGAAAGTATTTGTGATTTTGTATAAGGTGGTTGTCTAACTATAAAGTTATAAAAATCACCATATGTGTCGCCAAAAAATTCTACAAAGGGTTCTTGGCATAATTTCTGAAATTGTAATATTAAACTACCATCTGGTTGGCTTGATGAAGAATCTGCAATTCTACGATCTGATACATTGGAGTCAACTAATAGTTTAATTATTTGCCAAACCCCAGTATGAAAATCTTCTGTTAATTCACCACCACCTTCATTGTCTAATCTAAATACTTTAGTTCTTCTCTTTCCATATGAACTGAATAAATCAATTTCTTCATCAACTACACCTATGTTGGCTAATTGATTTATAATGAATTGTAGAGATGAAGCTATTCCTTTAAGTGAATGAGTATATAAATAATCATAAGCTCCAGACGTAAATGTTCTTTGCAGTAATTTCTCATCATCTTGCTTATTTACAAATACATCTGTTGAATTTTCAACAAACAATAGTGGTATAAAATAACTTCCATCATCAATTATAAGCTTAATAAAATCCCTACCTACAATAGAAATGCTTACATCGTTACTAACAAAATTAGTAGATTTAGAATTAGTGTCAACTAACCCTATCATATCATAAATTTGTTCCGACAAAACAGAATTACTTAAAACAAAATCTTTTTGACGTTCTTCTGGTTCTATATCAAGTTGTTCAAATTTTATAAATACAATATCATTATTTTGTATATATTTGTGAAAATAAAATTCATTATTTTCTCCAGTAATGTCATTTCTAATATTATTGCCACTATAAAATTCATCTCCCGAAAGATATAAATCTTCATCAGCTACACTAACAACTGGTGGTAATTCAATATTAAAAGACCCACCTTCTTTAGTTACAGAAATAGAACAAGACATTACATAAGGTGTTACGTTTATTATTTCATTAAATGCACCTACAAATATCCAAACAGAAAGGTTGGGGAATATAGTGGTTAAGGAATCAATACTATCATACCTAAGTCTACTTTTAGGCCTATATAATGGGTCACTCAATAATTGCAATAAAGATTTACCATAGAATGTTGGAAAGTCAGCTTGTTCTAAAAATTGATTTTTACCAGAAATTGATAATAATTCTTTATTTAAAACAGTTTTATCAACAATTAATTCAGTATTAACCTTCAATAACTCTATAGAAATATCCTTTATATTATCTTCTTTCTCTTGAGTAGTATACATTTCATATATACGATCTAAATTACTTCGCCCAGTACCCCCATCATAATTCAAAAACCCAACTTTATCATCTTTAAATGATATTGCAGGGGAATCTGGATTACTTAAAAAACCTGTTACTGTATCTATAGCAACCTCATTATGTATATATATTTCATATTCTGTTAATGCCATTATTCCATTACTGATTTAATAAGTTTTGCAGCCTTTACTCCAAATGATGTAGCTCCTTTTGATACCACATTTGATTCAGTTTTCACTACAGCTTGGTATCCACCCATTATTTTAGCTAGAACATCAACCGATTCTTTTAAGTCATCCATTGATGCAGGTAATTGTTGGTCAATAAATTTATCTATTGCATTAGTAAGTGCTTGCCCACCTGTTTCAAACATTTGGGTAAAATTAGCCGATGCTGCATCTAATGTGCCAGTTGCACCAATTGCACGACCCTTTAAATTAGTTATACCTAATTGCCCAGAATAATCACCTAAATCAAATCCATCTTCTCCAAATCCACCAGCAATTTTTCTTGCTTGTGATGTTGATAAACCAGCAAATGAACCCCTTATATTTCTAGCAAACACTTCTTTATTGGCAGAAACACTTCTTAATTGATTTAGATATCCCCCAATACCCTTTAAGGTTGGATTTTCACGCATTTCTTCAAGATCTAACAGGCTTGCATTAGGATTAGCTGCACTTAATGCCCTAAATTGTAATGCTTCCATCTGAGGACTTGAAGGAGCTTTAAATCCCTGCATTAATGCAGGCAATACACCTCTCAAAACATCTGGATTTTTAAAACTTTCATCAAGGCTTGCTATCCCAGCAACTAAATTAGTGGCGATTTCATTATTAGTTTCACCAGCTACTTTTAATTGTTCTTGTTGGATATTAATTAACAAAGGAAGATATTCACCTAACAGACTTGTATCTTGATCCATAGCTCCAATCGCTTGCAATCCACGTGTAAGTCTTTGGGTACCAGCTAAAGCACCAGTTCCTCCACCACGAGTAAGTTTTTCTTGCTCCAATAGCATTCCTCTATCAAGCCCTGCTCCTTTTTCTAAATAAGCTAAATCTTTAGTTGCACCATAAGAACCTGCTACGCCACCCCTTGAAATTGCAACTTGTTTATTTAATTGTAAAACTTCAGCTTTGGTTAGTCCAATAGACTGCATACCTGAACCACGACCAAAATAACTACCTTGCCCAGCCAAACCATACATTCCTCCAGCAGCTGTTTGATAAGTCTGAGCTGCACCCAATGCCCTGCTTGCTATTGTGCTTGCTGCTTGACCTATAACTGGGATAAATGCTAATGCTGATGCAATTGCAAAAAATTGATTTTGACTTCCTCCAACCATACCAGCAACACCAGCTGCTTTTTCAGCAACGCCACCTGTAAGATTATCACGTTCTTCACGTTCTTGGGACTTTACATCACCTAATTGTTGTCTTTGAAGGGTTTCTTTGAGAATTTTTAATTCATCTCCACGAGGACCTAATTCACCAACTGTTTTACTTTTGATTAATTGTTTTTCAACACCCTTCCTATCTTCAACTATCTCCCTCTTAGATGTTTGTTTAGTAGTTTCAATTAATTCTCTTAATAAAGCAACTTGTTGGGTATCTTCTTTCGATGCAAGATTAATTTCAGAAACTTGTCGTTTATAGGCACTTGGAGATATTCCCTCTCTTTGTTTTTTTGCTTCTAAATCTACTAATTGACCTTGTTTAGCTACACGTGTTCTACGCTCTATAGCTTTTATTTGTTCCTCAATATAAGCTAAAGCTTCCTTTCCTGATGTGGTGTAAGCTCTAGCATCACGAATTAAACCACGACCCAATTCTTCTGAATCTCTCTTAAGTTTCGCAATTACAGGACTTACATCATTTTCAGCAGAAAATTTTATTTTTTTATCAGCCATTTTTTATTTAATAGGGGAACTAAACCAATCATCAACTTCTGATTTAGAAGAAGTTAATCCACTCCACCAATTACCTGATAATGGCTTGTATGGAATTTTATTTTTTGCTTCTTCTCTTTCCTTATCTTTATCAGCATAATATTCTTTAAACATTATCTCTTCATAATATTCATAATACTGACCAAAAAAAGTAGATTCCCTATGTGCATTTGATAAATACGAAATGTTGTATTTATTTCGCCACCACTTGTCCAAAGGGAATCTATTATTCCAAGCAATTACTGATTGCTTGATATTATTTTTCATCAAGATCTACTTCATCACCGTTTATTTCTTCATCTTCAAATGGAGAATTGAATTCCTTCATCCATAATCTCCACCAAGGAGCTAAATTCTTAATATAAACAGACAATAATTCTCTAATATCAAGAATACTTAATTTTTCAAAATTCTTAGTAGCAACACTTTCTTCAATTTTAGGCTCAAGTACTCTAAATGTAGCTATCATTTCGATTAAACTGGCTGCATTTAATGAGTCTTGAAAATACGTGGTTGCAATATGCTTATAGGCATCATTAGACAATCTTTGTTTTTCAGCTTCAATAGCAACAAAATGTTGCACTGATACGTCTGCAATATCAAAACTGAATGAATCATTTTTGATTTTAATTATTTTAACTCTTTCTAAATCCTTCATTTATTTACGATTAATTATTATTGTTATTATTTTAAGATGGAAAAGTGATTGGGTCTAAGAATCTTCCTGATTGACTATAAGACGAAACTTGTCCTTCACTAATATTAAATGTCATACTGTCTAACAAACATTTTCTTAATATAGCTATTGGTTCTTCGCCTACAGCAGTTACTAACCCAGTCGTATCATCAATTGATGTAGGAACTTTTTTATAAATATAAATATCTATGTTTGTTTCGCCCAACAAAAGTGTATTAACAAATTGTGTTGGGCTAACAACTGAACGATTCATTAATTGCTTAACTCCTGAACTTTCTACATCAACTAAAAATGAATCAATTGAAAATGTTCCTGAGTGCGATAGAATTGGTGTTTCTATGGCTTGTAAATTGCCCAAACCCCTAACTTCTGCACGAGCATAAGTCTCAGTTGCTCGAATATCTTTTATTTTACCTATTGTTACGCCATTTGCTTTTACTAAAGCAATTGGTCCTGTTATTACTGTTTGTGCCATAACCTATCTTAATTTACCATAAACCCAGTCATGAAAAATTTGTTAATAGGAGTATTAGGATTAAACTCATACGTCACAGATTTTGCATCCTGATTTGTTACCACCGAAATATTTCTATACGCAATAATTAAATTATCATCAGTGGCAGTTGCCACTTTATCATTTAATTGTCCAGCCACATAATCAATAATTGTTCTGTCAGTTAATGTATTTAGATTTGGACCTTCTTCTCCACCTAACAAATCTCTACGAACATTAATGGTTAAATCAAGATTTAACTGACTAGAAATTCTCCTTACAGAAATTTCATTAGTTGTACCATCTTCATTGATCATATTAATATTATTCTGAAGAGTGTTAACAGCTTGTAAAATAGTGTAAGAGGGTGTTAATAATTGAGTATCTAAAGAAATCATAAGAACGCCAGCTTGTAAGCCTGTTTTCTTGTCGCTATTCTCTAATTGATGTTGCACCCCGCTAATAGGTAATGTTTTAAATGTTCCAGGTGTTTGTGGTTCAAGACCAGCAATTCTACCTAAAACTAATGCTGCTGTATATAAAGCATCCCATTCTCTAATTCTATTAGGTGTAATTGAGCTGTCAAGCTTAACGCCACCATGAACAACTACAACTCTATCACTATTAAAGTGTTGTGCTGCTGGTATTGATCCATTAGCTTGTGTAAATTTTGTATCATTTACGCCACCACCTATGAATATTTGCTTCTCCCATGAAGTATCAACATCCAACACATGACTTAATAATGTATCATTATCAATATCTTCTGCATTATCGCCATAATTATCGCTAAGAATAAATGTATATCTTAATGTAGCAATTGCATTTAAAACTAGTGCTAGATTAGCAGAACTAAAGGTTTCTGTGCCTCCTACCGCAAGAGTATATACTGCATAAGTAATTAAGTCAGCAGCATCTATTGATCCATCACCAGCTACAGTTGCTGTTGAAATATCAAAAAATTCTTGAAAGGTAGCATCTGCTGCTGCCCAAGCATTTATTTCTGCCATGTCAGCAAGTTCAGGGCTTGTTACTACAGTTTTTGGCGGAGAAGCTGATTCTGCTATATCGCCATAAGGAAATCCATCAGCAGCTAATCCTGTAAATGTCCCTAAATAAACTGTCAATATAAATTTAGCAGGATCTTGTATTCCCGCACTTAATTTGAAAGCATATCCTTTCCTTAATTCACTGCTTGTTAATGACCCATTACCAACTAAACCTTCATCTCTGCATTTAAATGCAAGTGTGCCACCATTAGCTGCACCACCCACAGGGCTAAATGTCATTGTTGCTGCTACAGTAGTTGCTGCTCTAACATAATAAACTGTACTTGCACCATTTACTCCTGGTTGTTGTAATGGTTCAAACAATGGTTTAGCAAGAGTATACCAATACCCTCCTTTTACCATTGTTCTAAAATCTTCAATATTATCAGTTGGAAATACAGTATCTAAACCACTGGCTAATTCACCATCAATACCTGCACCACCACCATAATTTGCACCACTTCCTGTGTCGATAATTATTACATTACCGTATGAAAGGGATATTGGTGGATTTTTAATCCCTGATTTTATTGTTGAATATACTCCTGGAAGTATAATCTTTCTTCCTTCAAAATTGACTTCAGTAGCCATCGTAATGTATATTTGTATTTTATAACTACCGATTCTATTATTTACAATTTTTTATAAAATTAATAAAAAAATACCTTATTTAAAAATAATTTTTTTATTAATCATAATTTCTTCCCATTCTCCTTCAGTTTTCATATACTCCCTATATGTCCTTTCAAGGGTTTTAATAAGATCTTCACTACCTAATTGCTTATTAATATAAAAAAACTGTCTAACTGAATAATATTTTAATTCTTCAGTTTTTTCTTCTTTATTTTGAATATTTTCTTTTTTCTTAGTCATATGCCTCTCCTGTTATTGGTGAAATACTGTTTACTAATACTACACTAGCAAATTTAGGTATATTTAATTCAAAAAACGAATCTAAATGTAAAATTCTCATGTAAGCATTGTTTTGTAATGTATCGTTTATTTTTAAATCAGATCCATATATTTTAAGGTTTCTAAATCCATTAACTTCAAGACTTTCAACATTATTAATTAATGCTGCCTTCAAAGTATAAAAAATCATCAGCACTTCAAATGAATTACTTCCTGTAATAATTAATTCAAATTTTGATTCATACCCTCTTGTATAGTATTCTGTCATTGTTTGATTTGGAGCAACAGAACTTGCATCTAAAGTATTTTCTACATAGCCATCATCAAGTCCAATTCCATCTGCATAAGGTGTTTCATTAGGAATTGTTACATGAACAGTTGGTAGGCTAGCTCTTTCACGATCAAACAGTAACCTTGTATCTATTGTGCGTGGATCATCAGCTGTTCTATTGAAGATTTTTATAGCTTCAGCTAAAAACACATATTTGCCTGAAATTAAGCCATTATACATCTTATAAAGAAATGTAGTGGATTTATCACCAGCACTTGTGTAATCAGTCTTTATTTTGTCTAAAATCGCATCTAATAATGATTTTAACAGTATGTCTGGCATTAGTATCATAATTGCTCTACGTATTTTTCCATTAAATGATCAACGACATCAGGTATATTCATAGCAGATAATGCTTTTTCAGCTAAATTATGAGCTTCTATACCTGTATGAATCCAAGAATTATCGTCACTATTGCTACTTACCCTTCTAAAACTAGCATAAGTTCCTCTTCCAGTTGAATCCTTTTTCTTTTGAATGCCAGCATAAATACTATGTTTATGCTGATAAGCTTCAAATACTTTACTTTTAGCAATAACCTCTGATCTTATTTTTTTTACTTGAAATTCTTTAGGGAGATTCTTAACATCTAAACCCTCTCCCTTGTCTAATTTCTTAGCTTCTTTATAGACTTCACTCGGTAAAACACCTGTAAATGCTGAACTTTCTCCTATTGCGCCAGCAGAAGCTGATCTAAATGGAATAGTTAAATACCATCCTCCACTAGCTGTAAGGTGTTTTTTGCTTGATTTCTCAAAACCTTCTTTTTGATCAAACCCACTAATTCCTTGCTCTATAGCATTAGGAAGCCAACCATTTAATCCAACCTCATAATTAAAATCATCTATTTTATTTACATAGATAGCATTTTTATATTCAATTTTACTTGAGCCCAATGAACTAGCTTCTTTATTCCAAACCATAGCAAATTCTGTGGCAAGTTCACTAATTATATTACTAGTAAATTGCTTTATTTCATCTACTGGAATATTAAAACTTTCAGCAAATGCACTTGCATCTATGTTTATTGGTACTAACATTTATTAATAATTACCTTACCTTCTTTAATTAATGCTGCAAAACCTGATGCCATCCATGAAGCATTAAAAGCTAAATCAACATCATTAGTTTTTTTATTTACTGCCATAAAAACACTTCCACTAATTACAATTGCTGTTCCAACATGAATTTTTTTATCAGTTTGAAAACTATAATCATCAGCGAATTCTATTTGTGCATTTAAACAAATAGGTATTAATAATATTATTGTAATTAGTTTTTTTATAATCCTTTCCATCCGTTCGGTATTGATGCGTAATTACTTAATGCTGTCTGGTTTAAAAACGTGTTGGTGCTTGTCGCATAATTCCAAACGTCTTGTATCACTCCTGTGTTTGTATAAGATGTTGAGCTTGTACTCATAAATCTACTTCCATTAATCTACTTGTACTACCAGCAAGTTGCTGATTTCGATTAAACTGATTTGTTTTATTATTAATTGCCATAATTTATATTTTATTTCCAATAAGTAGGAATTGTTGCAAAATCTGTTAGTCCAATACATCCTGAATAGCAATCTGCTCCAGTAGGTGTTCCTGAATCATAATCTGGAGCTGATAGCGTATTATTCCCTTCTAACCATAAGCTTTGAGAATTACCCGTCAACCCAGATGCACCAACAAACATATTGGTAAATGATGTAACTGCTGTATTTGATGCGAAAGAAGGTATAGTCCCATTTAATCCTGTACATAGGTAAAAGCAATTGCCGAAATTTGTCACCAAGGTATTACTAGAGAAATCAGGGATTGACCCTAATAATGACGGGTTTTGTCTAAAAGCATTAAAAAACGAAAGAACATTAGTACATCCCGAAAATGCATTGCTATTTATACCTGTGATTCTCGTGTTTTGGAATGCACTGCTAAATGATGTTACATTAGTATTACTTCCAAATGTTGAGGATGTTATTGTCCCAACTATTCCAGTGCAGTTTAAAAATAAGTTTTGAAAATTAGTAGCTGATACTGGAAAATTAGGAACTGAACCCACCATACTTGTACATCCTGACATACAAGATAAAAATGATGTTACATTAGTACATCCACTAAATGCATCTGAAGCTGGCCCAAATGTTAATCCTGTGCAGTTTTGAAATGTTGATTGAAAATTAAGTGTATTTGTATTACTTCCAAAACTAGGGATACCCCCCGTCAATGAACTGCATCCATTAAAGGCTTGCGTAACCTGTGTTATATTCGTTCTACTAGTAAATGAAGGTAACGTCCCTGTAATAGATGAACATAAATAAAATGTAAGGGTTAAAGATGTTATATTTGTATTGTCTAGTATATTATTAATATCACTTGCAAGATTAGTACATTGTCTAAATGTTTGAGAAAATGACAAGGAATTAAAGTTATCTGCAATCATAGCTGAAACAGATGTTAAATTAGTACATCCGTAAAATCCATTAATTAAATAATCAAAATCAACAGCCCCCCAATTATCTACACTAGTTATTTTTAATTTATCTCCTCCATTAGCAAAGGAAAACCCTCCACATTTGCCAGTGATTGTAATTTGACCAGAAAAAGCAACTCCATAATCATAAGTGGCATCAGCATCGTCATAAGCAGTTACCGTTTTAAGGCCACTACCATCGCCATAATCTACCGTAAAGTTATATGTTTGCCCACTAGGTAAAGGCAAAGCTATAGTGTTCCCCATTCCAAGTGCTGTATTTATAGAAAACTTAAACGAAGTATCAACCACTTCACCGCTTTTTTCAATCGCTCTATGTGTTAATAATAAACTCAAATTGCTACCTCCCCTACTCTTAGTTCCCACTTAGAATTAGTTTTGTACCTTAAAAAACTAAATGTAATTATATTATCTGTTCCTGTTTCTAATGTTAATACAGGACTTGTCCATGTTCCAATTGTTGATGCATTTGATACTAATACGTCGGCAGGGAATGTTATTTCTCTAGTTCCCGATAAGCTTAAAACTGCATTTGCTAAATCAGCGTTTTCTTCATTATCGAAAGCCCATGTGAAATTTTCATCAATAGACAAAGTCCCTACACTTTTTCTAGGTTCATATATTCCCTGTTTTCTAGAATTTAAATCAATAATCAACACTCCTGCATTAATTACAGGTTGTGTTGATGGTCTTTCAATTACTTCTTCTTTGTCACTTATATCAAATATAGGCGTACCATCATCAGTAAAATTCAATACAGAATCTATAAAATCAATAAATTGTGCTGATGTTGGAAAATCACCTTTCTCAAAAAATGTTTTTAATATATCTCTACTTCTTTGGCTCATATCTTTTTTAACTTACAATAAACATTGATCCAAGACCTGTAGTTACAGATGGAACTGCATCAGGATCATAACTATTATCAATAATATTATCTCCTGCAAAATTAAACCCCTCTAACACATAATGTGATAATCTAGCAATTGCATTAACAGGTAATAATTGTAATTCATCTCTACCTTGGTAGTCTTTACGATAGCTATTTCTTATTACATGAGGAATATCCAATACATAATATTGTAATTTATGATAATATCTAACAGTCAATGTTAGGTTGATTAGTTTTAACCACCTACCTGGAGCTGGGTGTGTTATATTATCTGGTATAATAACCAAATCATCATCATTCACAGCTGTACTTGTACTATCAAATTGATATAAACTATCATCTGAACCCAATAATGCTTTTTCTTTATCTTCATAACTAGTTAAAGCTTTTAAAGCAGCAACATCTGCTGCTGGAATTGTTAATAATATTATTTTATTTCTTTCAAATCTAAAATCAACAAATAATTCTAGTTTCAATAGAGGGTCTGTTGTTGATACATATTGAAAAATATCCTCTACACTCTCAATATCATAAATTGTATAAGAAAAATAATTCCCATCAAAAGGAATAGGGTAAATAACTTCACTTTGCCTTACATTAGAATCCTTAATAATTACCTTATCCATAAAAGAAACTTTAGTTATACTTCTTAATGTAAGATTTATAGTTCCTAATTTTTCAGCACTCCACTCTTTATATTTTGTTTCAAAATTTATAGAACTTATAATAACCCTGTCTTGAGTTTTATTAATGAATACCCAGCCTGTTGAGCTGCAATTTTCACATGTCGATAAATTATCGTTGTCTTTAGTTTTACAAGGGCATTTAATAGCTGATTCAATAGTTACATCCACGCCTTTATTATACACCATTGCATCCTGCTCCTCAATGGTAAAATTTACCACAGGCTTGGACACTAAATTGGGTGTCGGTTGAAGTTTTACGTTTTTAGCCATTAAACTGCTTTATTTTTTAATTTACAATTGTCGAATATTTATACATATTTTTTTAAATACTTGTTAAGCTTATTCCCTTATAGACTCCACGGAGCTGTTTAAGTGATTCAGCAATTTCTTTTTGATATGTGATAATTCTGGCTCCAAATCCCGCAGAAGTGGCTGAGGCTGTGCTACTTATACTCTGACTGATGGCATCTAAGCTTATACTTTGACTCGCAATTCCTGCTCCTAAAATTATGTCACCAAGTTGGTTGAAAACGTTGATGGCAGCGGTTTTCCCGATAATTTCTAATAAATCGTAAGGTAAATTATCACAATCAAACCCTGTTATATATTCAACATGCCAATAACTACCAATCGAACTACTATTTACAAGTCCCAAATGAGGTAAGATTGAACCAGCAAACAAAGCTGCATTTATAGCATCTATGCTCGTATTACTATTCGGTACCACAACTATTTGCCTGTTTGTACCTAATACATTCAACTTATTTGAAGTCAACCATTCTCTAGGGTATTCTAATTGTTTTAAGGTGCCAAAAAACCCCTGAAGTTTTAATCCTTCATTTACTGTAAGTCTTGTTTTGACAAAACCATGTCCTTGAAATTCATCTCTGTAATAATCTGATTCTTCAGTTATTACTTGCTTCATGATTTTAATAGATAAAATCTTTTCAAGTTCCTGTTGTGCTCTGCGTATATAAGTCTCTAAGGTTGTGGCACTAATGCCTGTTCCTTGCTGATTTATGATATCTACGCCATAAAAATAAAGGGCTAACAACTCTCTATCGTTAATTATTAACCCATTATTTTTTTTATTTTTTATTACAAAAGTTACAGTTGGCATCTTATTATTTTAGTTTACCCTTAACATATTCCTTAAGTTTGTCACCTTTTAATTTATCCCATTCTTTTTTAGGATATTTCACTTCTTTACAAAGAGCAATTAAATCTTCATCACTCATGCTATCTAAAGATACTTCTTCTTCAACAGTCTCTGTTTTAGGTTCTTCCTCAAAAAGCTCTTCATATTCAACAACTTTTGCTTCAGATATAGTTAATTTTTCTTCCAATTCAGTAATCTGAGCAGACAAATTAACGTTTTTAAGCTGCAAGGCCTCATTTAAAGTCTTTAGCTTAGTATTTGCATCATGAACGTCAATATCGGCCAATTTCAGCTCTTTAATTGCATCGAAAGAAGGATCTTCTTTGTATTTTTCAATATCTGCTTCGTCTACAATTTCTAAACCAGCTTCAACAAGTTTTACAACTTGTCTTTCTGGAACTTCTACCATTCCAAAGTCATCAAATTTAACCTCTATTCCGCCAAGAATTACACCAACACCAAATCTATTTGGTTTATTGGTACGTAATGTTACACCTATACTCATTATTTTACAATTTTAAATTAAAAAAAATAAGGGTGTTAATTTTAACACCAACACCCTTACAATATGTATTTATTTATTAGGCAGTTAATTTACCAATATTTTTTATGATACCCAATTTTTGAGGTTGGTAAAGTATCTGTGTCAAATAGTAAAGTATAGCAAACCTATATGTTGGACTTGTAATTGCCAAGTCTAATTTTTTCATTTTATCAAGCTCCTTAAGAGCCATAATATCAGCATTCGCAGTTTGATACATAAATGCATTTTCAGTATTAGGGATATCATAATTTCTATCTCTAGCTAAAGTAGCAGCAGCACCATCATAACCAGCAGCCAATTCAGCTACAGTTATTGAAAATACAGGATAAAGTGGAGTGTCTGCAAGAGCAGTTGTAGGATCTACTTCACTTCTATAAATCACATACCCAGTTGCTGGATAAGCATTATCAGTAATAGCCCATTTCATATCAATAGACTCAGTAGCACCAATTGCTACAACACTTGCACTAAGAGCTGTCATTGGACCTTCTCCGTACTGATTAACAGCAGCAACAGCTACAAAATAATCACCAGCAAAAGCAGTTCCAAATTTAGTTGAAGCAGTGTCAGATACAGCAGCCAATGGTGTTGCACCATCGGGTGTGATTGCAGCTGGACTTTTAGCTGTCTGAGCACCAGAAGTGGCACCAGCAGTAAGTCTTTCAACTGATCTTCTACCAAAAATAACAGGTCTTGGGGTTAAATTACCAAATTGTGTTACAAATTCAGTAACCTTTTGTCCAAATTTACCTGCTTGAACCTCAGCACCAGAAACAATACGTCTAGTATCATATTTTTGATCTACATAGTCTGTAAATACAGATGGTGGAGCAAAAATATCAGTAACTAAACCATAACCTCTGTTAACAATGTTTGAAATCAATTCATTATTGTGAGAGTCTAAAAGAACACTTCCTCTTACATCTAATGTAAATGGAGAGTTAAAATAATCAGCATTAGTTCCACCTATTAATTTTTGGTGTAATCTATAAACACCATCAAATTCTAATTCATCAACATTTGATTTGCCAAAATGCATTTCGTTTTCAACAGATTGTAATAGTAAGGTCATTTTATTTTGAACCTCTTGAGCATAAACATCTACTTGGTTGTTAGTCTGCATGATAACATCAGTAACTTGACCAACGATACCTTTATACTTAACAAATTCTGATAAACGTCTGTATTGAGAATCAACTGATTCTGGAAGTTCACCTTCTACAGTATTATATTTTCCTGCTGCACCATAACTAACTAATTGATTATATTCTTCATTAGTTGAAGTTGCTGCTTTTTTCTTAATAGCATTGTAAAATGTGAAAGTGCTGTTACTATAAGTAAGATTCTTTAAAGTTGCCTCTAAACTTTCATACTTAAGAGCTGCACCGTTTGTTATTTGGCCATCAAGACTTGTACCTGATGCCTGTCCTGCATTAATTGCCTTGATCAATTCATCAACATTAGCTGAACTGAATACTGAACCAGCATTAGCTCCTTGATTTTGATTAAATTGATTTGTTTCGTTATATAACATTTTATTTATAGTTATTATATTAATCCCGATTATGCTACTACTTTGATTGAAAGTTTTTCAGCTAATGCTTTTTCCAATCTAGGAGAAACTTTGCTAGAACATTCTAAACTTGCAATATCGTCTGTTAGACTTTTTGCAAATTCTTCATCGCCTTCCATGTATTTGGTTAGTCTAGATGAAATTTCACCTTTGTGTTGAGAAATTGATAGAACATTCATTCCATCATCTGTAGTAGACTTCTCAAATCTTTGAACTTGACCAGCACCACTCATACCATTAATGGATTTTAATCCTGGAGAATAGTTTGCTAATGCTTTCAAGATTTCTTCACTTCCTTCAAATGATTTTTTCAAATCATCATTGTCCTTTAAAAGCTTCTCATTGTCGTCCTTGATTGATACCATAGTATCGGTAAGTGATTTAATTAAATTAGTCAAACCTTCCATCCTTTCATCAGATTTATCATTTGATTCTTTAATTTGATTTTGACTTGCAGTTAATGACTTATTAATTTCATCAAATTTTTCATCATAATCAAAAACACCATTGTTTGATTTTTCAAGGTCTTGTAATTGATTCAACCTGTCAAGTTCAATTTGCTTTTCAGCAATTTGCTCATCAACGGATTTTTCAATTTTATCTGTAGTTTCTTCTTCTGGAGTAATATTTAAAGATTTCATGATTTCTTCATCACTTACCTCTAATTCTTGAAGAGATTTTACAAGTTCAGCTTGGTCAGGAGATAAACCTTTTATGTTTAACATACCTTATTGTATTCAAATTATTTGCCGATTGTAAAATGTACGATTTTTATTAATTGTATAAAATTATAAAATATATTTCAATTATAAAAATTTATTTAAAATAATTTATGTTGAAGTACTTCTGTTGTTTCTTTTTTAACATACTCTTTTGACATTTCCACTATCAAATCTTTTGCTTCATCAAGTACATCTTCATGTCCATAAAGACTTCCATACTTTTTCTCAAATTTGTTATCTGAAAGACCTTCTTTTTCTTTTGTTTTTTCTTCATACTGAAGTCTTTCATTAATAAAATCTATCTTTTCAGATAAAGTGTCTTTATCTTGAAAGTCAAGTTGGAGATTATTCACTCCTCTAATTTTTCTACTTTCTTTTGGTTCGTCATGAAGCCAAATACTGTTATCTAATTCCTCTAAAAATTTATCTAATTTCTCTTTTGTTTTAGAAGGAAGTTTTTTAATGTCTATCTTTTTAGCAACATCTGACATGTTTTTCAAAACATCAGGTTTCGTTCCATAAGTTTTAGAATCATAAATACCTACACTATCTAATTTTTTAGCTGCATTATTTAAATCCTTCATGTCGTTAACCTTCTTGGTAACTTCTTTAGGAATTTCTTTCTTTTCTACTTTCTCCTTTTTTTTACCACTACCCTTGACTTCATCAAACATTTTTTTAGCAGAAGACTCCATACTTAAATTTTCATTTGGGTTATATTTATCAGAAAATTGTTGAGAAACATCTGGAGGAACATTTTTTACAGCACGCACCTTAGTGAAAAACTCACTCATATCTTTAGAATTGGCGGCTATATCTCTAAATTCATTTAATTTATCGTCTTTATGATATGATTCTTTCTTACCACTTTCCTTTTTGTCACTCACACCCTCTTTTTTAGATGAACTCTCATTTTTTAAATCATCCTCAATCCTTTCTTTAGCTGCTTTTAATGCTTTCTCTTTGCTTCCTCCATATAAATCAATAGCTATACTAGAAATTTTAGTTTTACCATCAATCCCTCTATGTTCTACACGCACCCATTTAGCATTTTTATTATCTTTATATGGCATAGTGCTTTCAGTTATTCTAAAACTACCACCTTCTTTAGTGGTTTCAACTGTTCTTTTCCCATTGTTTTCCATTTTAGTACTTACAACTTCTCTGTCTTTATCGCTCTTGCCAGCTTCCTTTTTACCCTCACCACTAAACTTACCACCTGCACCTGCTATAACTTTGCCATCACCACCAATAAGTACCTTAGCTCCATTCATTGTTACCCAATTACTGCCAGCATGTTTTGATTGAAGATTCTTAGCTTTTGCTTTTTCCAATATATCATAACTCACCTTACCTTCAATAAAGGCTTTTCTAATTGTATTATAGTTTTTATCAGATATAGACATTTTATAATTTTCAGTTGCTTTGTCGAATAAACTTTTAGAAATTGCACCTGTCATGGTTGCATTAGCTAAATTAATTATTGCATCTTTTTTCTTTTTTTTGCCTTCTAAACTTTCTTTAATTAGAGGTTTTGCTGTTGTTGTGTCAATAGCTTTTTCAACTTTGAGATTTAAGTCTTTGTCGATTGTATATCTCATCCCAGTTTTAGGGTTGGTTATGTCAACTAAATATACAATTCCACCATTGGTTGATTGTATAGCTTTTTCAACATCATAAGAATTTATTGGTTTTGAATAATTTCCCTTAACGATGTCAGCGTATGAGTTAGAATTTTTTGGTGAAAAAGTGGCTGCAAGCCCCGTTATCAGGGCTTTTGTGATACGTTTTTGATTTTGTGGATGACGTTCAAGAGCCTTTCCTTCTATACTGAAACCTAGTTTTTTCTTGCTTCCAGAATTATGTAGCATTATCATTGTATCGTAAAGATTTCTGGCAACCTCACTATCTTTATATAATTTAGCCTTTACAAAGAACTTATTATCAACCACTTTAGCTTCCACAGGTTCTCCAATAAGGAATCGTGGGTCGTCTTTTAATCTGTGATCATAATTTATGTTTCCCAGTTTAAGGAACCGATCAAGCACAAAACCTGCTGGTTCTAAAATTTCTGAATCAGTGTCAGTGCTAGAGTCCGAAGCAATTCCAGAAATTAACATTTTTTCATACCTCTTATCACCAACTTTTTTAGAAGCTTTTTCTAAATCATTGCCGTCAACTTCAACAAAAAAGTTAAAGTCTGGTGTTATATCTTTACTTAAATAGTTCATTATTTTTTGATTTACAGTTATCGAAATGCCACTGATTCATTGCATGAATACCACCTTCTTTTTTACAGTGAGGGCAGGTAGTTAATTTTTGTTTTCTACTTTTTTCAATTTCTTCTACTTCTTTTTTAGTATATTTAGGATTTTTAACACAATATTCAAAGTGATAAACTTTCATCATACTAATATTACCAACCTTGTCGCAATGAGAGCAAGTAACTTTTTCTCTATTTTTAGCAGACTCAGACATTAATTCTAAAGTTTCTTCTGAACGCTTTCCTCCTTTACGACTTTCACTCATTTTTTTTCTAGTCTCGTCTGAAATTTTTCTGTTTGAATTAGCTTTACTAATTCTTTCTCTAACTTCTTTAGAGTGAGTTTTGCCATAAAAATAATTATTTTTACCCTTATTGGCTTCACTTATTTTTCTTTTTGTATTTTCTGAATGAATTAAGCCTGACGTTCCACCTCCACCATCTACTAAATTATATCCATTATTTATAGAATCAAGATATTTTATATAAGCGATTTCTGCTTTATCTAAATTCAATTGATCCTCACAAAAACAACAAAACCTAACTTTAAAATTTTCTTTGCCATATTTCTTGATAGTTTTTTTAATATAAGTACCACTACCTAAATAATTATCATCCATGTTATCAGTAGTGTGTTGACCAACATACATTTTATCAGTTATTAAATTTCTAGTACCATAAACAATTCTATATTTACCATCTGATGCTTTTGTGAAATTACATATAGTTTTAAATTTAGGTTGAAATGAGAAAGATCCTGACAAATTTTGTTCAAAACTAACATTCCACCTATCTCCAACAATAGGATAATTCTTTATATCTATTTTTAATGCTTCAGCAATCATCCCACAAATATACTAATAATTCACCAATTATTTTTTATCTTCCTTAGTTTTATTCTCTTTAGGAAATTTCTTTAAAAATTCCTCTCTTATGTTTTGAGTATCATTATCAAATTCTTCAATAGGAAGCTCTTCTGCTTGATTCTTATTTTGCTTTGCCATTTTTCTTTTCCTCCATATATTTATCTAACATAAATGATGATTTTGAATCTTTGCTTAAATCGAACTCTCCATCAAACTCAAATCCATTTTCTTTCCAAAATTCTCTACCTTCTGAAAATGACATTAGCTCTGAAACTGATTCAACTGATTTAATTTTTTCATTTTTACTTTCAGATATCAAATTAGAAAACTCAGTCACATTATTTTTACCCATATCATAACCTAATCTTGCCCATGTATAATAACCATTATATTCTTCTCCTGGTTCATCTGATTTAGCTGCACGTGTTTTAATAGTTTTATACCCTTTTTCTCTGTATTTATCAACTTGACTGTTAAAAATATTAGTCCCTAAACCTTTGGCTTGGCTACTCTTTTTTAAAGAAAAAGAATTATTAGTAACAATTTTATTTTTAGGATCATAAAAACGAGACATATATTCTACATTTTCAGATTCCATTTTAACACTAATTCCTTGCCTAGTTGCACTAACCACTTGTTTTATTTCTAATCTAGATATTTTACCAATATTCTCTTTCCCTCCTAATATATCGTATGTATTTTTTATAGTCTCATAATCAGAAATGCCTCCAACGGCTTTAGATAATGTAGCAATACTTATGTTGCTTCCTTCAAGAAAACCATTTATTACATCAGTGTCTTCTTTAGTAATAAAATCAACACCCCTTTCTTTTAATATTATTTCAGCAGCTTGCCTTACTTCTTCATTTGAAGCCATTAAATAACTATTCTCTATTTGCCCAGTAGATATTTTACCAAACATTTCAACAAATTGATTTTCCTCTTTAGTTTCTGGCTCTTTTTTATCTTTCTCAGTAGATTCCTTCTCTTCAGTTTTTTCACCCTCACCAGTTTCTTCTTGCACTTTCTCCTCTTTCTCCCTTCTATCTAGCTCTTTATGAGCTGCTGCACGAATTTCTGGATCTTTTGATTCCTTACTAGCTATTTCTAATGATGATCCACTTGCTGTTTTAGCTTGTTCGTCAATAGATTGCTTCTCTCCTTTAGGTTCTTCTTTTTTGGCTGTTTTACCATCTTTAGACTCTTCTTGTTGACCTTTGCTACCATATTTTTGACCAACTCTCTTTAATCGTCTATTAGTGGCATTGTCGCCATATGTTCCTGTTCTACCTTTTTCAAAATCATCTTCTTCAAAAGCACCAAAGTAATCATAAATACCTAGAGATTTTAATATTTCTTTATTTTCTCTTAGAAATTGTTCAATAAGAGGTTTGATTTCCTTTTCATAAACCCCTTTATTAACATGATTTCCTCTTGTGGAATAAGTATCTTCATCGCCATATTTACTTACTTCTCCATAAGTTTCAGTTGCCACATACTGTTCTAATGCTCTAGCAAAACACTCACATGTTCTATTTTGATAATCAGACGATTGTGTTTCGTTCATGTTTTTTCTAAACGTATCTGCTATTTTGTTAGCTGTACTACCTTCTTTATCACTTGCATAGCTATTCCCTGAATTTTTACCAATAGAATAATCCATAAAATGAGCATACTCATGACCAAAAGTAAATTGAAATTGATTATCCCCATACTGAGAACTAACACCTATCGCATTATAATATGGATGAAATAATCCAATAGCTTTTCTTGCATGCATTAATACGCCACCCGAATGAGAAATTTTAAGTCCAAAATCTTTATTCATTTGAATATTATTCCCAAATAAATTAGATGTTACATCTAAAGCTTTTTGAATCTGATTAATTTCATCCTTATTTATCTCATCTCCATTTTGCCTTTTAACCTTAACACCATAATCATCCAATAAATCATTTTTAGCATTAGAATCACCATAAGATGTTTCAGCACCTTTAGTATAAGCAGTTTCTAAATATTCTTGCTGTAAATCTAAATCAATGGATTTTTGTTTTTTTGCTCCAGACATTTCTCTAGAAATTTCCCATGTTTCACTCCTACTTGGAGTCGCACCTTCAGCATTAAGATTCATTCCTTGAATCATATGCATTTGATCATAAGTCATTTTGTTTTTAGTAAGAATTTTAAGCCTTTTCATTCTTGGCTTACCTTCTTCATAATGTTTTAAAGTTTGCTTTAAACGTTCCTCCATAAAATCACGTCTAGAAGGAGTTATTTTATTCAATTCTTCTTTTGTTAAAGCTAATTTCGTTTCTGCTTTTCTTCGTTCCCAACTATCTATTTGATCTTGTTTAAATTGTTCTTTTGCCTTTATTTGATAATAATTTTGTGTTGCTACATATGTGTCAAGAGACATTATGGCAAAATTACCATAACCATTTACGCCAGCAACAGAATATGAATAAGCTCCTCTACCACCCATAAAACCATCTAGTGCAACTAAATATTTATCTTCACCTATCTTAGAAGCAGACAGGGTATAACTATTTCTACTAAATCTATCTATATCTATATTTGGTATAAAGTATGGTTTAGGGGACGTTAATATATTTTTCGCTTTAGGAATGCTTACATCAAGAGCTGGAACATCTGTATAGTCTTTTGTTTTTAAAACTTTAGAATCTTTCGTTTGATTCTTAGGAGAATTTAAAACAATATCTTCTCCATTTTTAGGTTTATAATCCACCTTACTTGTTGGCTGTTTAAATCCTTCTTTAGTAGCCTCCTCATTCTCTTTTTTAATTTCTGGATTAACTTCTTCTGGTGATTTATTTTTCTTTAATGCTTCAGAAATTTTACGCTTTGTTTCTTCAGACATTGCTTCACGTTTCTTTTTTTGTTGTGATTTTAAATCTGCATATAAAGCCACTGCTTTTGGGTCTACTGGATCGCCATTTTCAATAGCTTTCTTGACAGCATTATAATGAGCAAACACCAATTTACTTATTAATTGCTTTTTTGTTAAATTTTCAGTTTGTTCTTTTTTAGTGTATTTTTTGCTTGTACCACCAGTAGAAACTTTTTTTTGTCCTTCTTTTTTATCTTTTTTCTTAGTAAAAGTATCTACCACACTCTGAATTTCTGCTTCAGAGATTCCATGCATTCCTAAATACTCTTGTAGGGAATAGTTTTGAATATTTTCTATTGGCTTGATGCCGTAAATCTTCTTTTCTGTATTTACCCTATTTGATTCATTAGCATCATTATTTATTTTTCTTAATTCTTTATCATTTTTCTCTGGCTTTGTTTCGATAATCTTTTCATCAATACCTTTTAATTCAACACCATCTTTAGTTTTTATATCATACTTAGTTCCATCACTATCTGAAGCACCTTTTTCTATTTTACCATCAATTCCTTTTACGTTAACCTCAGTACCCTTATCTAATTCATTTTTTTGATTTTGAATAGCTTCAGCCTTTTCATCATTACCCTTATTCTTTACATCAGAGTATATGATTCCTAAAACCTGTTCTTTGACCGAATTAGGGAACATCCAAGCTTTAAGTTTACCAAGATACCTACCAACTCCAGTAGTTTTTTTAATCTCTCTCATTAACTCTAAATTAGCATAAGTGTCTCCACCTATAGAAAATGCCTTATCTGAGTATTGAGTTATGTTTAATCCTTTAGTGCTAACAGAAATTTCTTCACCTACAGGTGTTTCGATTTCCTTCTTTTTATCACTATCAGTTTCTTCGTAAATATATTTGTAATTTCCTTTAGATCCTGTTCTTTTAATATATTTAGTAGCCTTTTCAAATATTTCTTCAGAAATTTTACCTTCATCAAAAGCTTTTTGAATAACATTAAAAGATTCAGTGGCATCTTTTGCTTTTTCAATATAATCTGGATCAATTAAAAAATCATCTTCAATCGACTTATCAATCTTATCTTTTTTTTTAAGCTGCTCTTTATAATTTACTAATTCTTCTTTTTGAGTTTCAAGTTCTTTAGCAACTTTATCATCCATTTCAGCATGTGGAGTCAATACTTTTATTAATCGTTCATGCTCTACAATCATTTCTTTTAACTGATCTGTAGTGTATTCTGATTTATTTTGTTTTAATTCTGAAAATGGTTTACGTTTTTGACTATAACTACCATCTTTTTTATATAACCATTTTTTAAATTCTTCTTCACTAACTTCTGTAATTCCACTATATTTAATTGTATGGTTAGGGTTGTAATTAGCTTTATAATTACTAAAAGCATCTTCTTTTGTTTCAAACCCCATCATTACTTTATGTTCATCAAATCCACCTATGTTGTTTGATTGATCAATTACATAAATATTGCCTTCGTTTGGCTTATCTGAAAGGAATACATCTATATGGTCGCCATCTTTACCTAATGACCTATTAAAGTAACCATAGTCATTATTCATAGTTACACTCCAATCTTTTCCTTGTGGATTTTTTCCAGAACGAATAGAATTCTTTTTATTTTCAATAGAGATTTGTAATCCTCTTACTTTTCTTTTTTCTTTTTTATAATTACCTGCTTTCTTTTGTGCTTCTGTTGGTTCAATTGCTTTACTAATACCAGATTCACTCATAGCAATTGCTATTGCTTGATCTTTATCTACAACCTTTTCGCCTGAACCTGATTTAAGATCACCTGCCTTAAATTCACTCATTACTTTAGAAACTTTTTTTTCTTGAGCTGTTTTTACTGCTTTTTCAAATAAATCTTGTGGTAATCTACCTTCTTTGTAAGCTTTTTGAATTGCATCTATCTGAATATCTCTTTCATTGCCTTCAGATTCTGTTTTAAATTTAATAAATGACTTTGAATATAACTTATCGTCTACATTACCCTTTAAAAATTCATCAGTAATGTGATTAAATGCCTTCTCTAAAGACTCTTTATGTTTGTATCGGGTGATTGCTTCAATAATCGCTGGTTTAGCCATTAAATTGCTTAATTTACTATTTAATTTGTTGTTTGATTTACGTAATTCACCAATTTTACCAAAATAATCACTATTAATGTTAGATAATTTATCTTTTGTTGATTCTAATATCACTAAATGATCAAAACCTTTTTGTTCTTCCTTATAAATATCACAATAAATAGAAGATACTTTAACAGATTTTTCTAAATTAGAAATAATAGGAAGAAAATCTTCACCAAATTCTATAGCCTTATCTTTATTTTCTTGTATAGACTTTTCTAAACCCAATACAAGTTCAATATTTTCTTCAATATTATTGAAGCCAAGAAATTTTCTTATCTTATCTAACATAATTTATTTTTAGAATCCTAATAGAGTAATTTGATTAGTTGTTAAGGTATAATTCTTATTATCTTGAATATTTCTACGTAAACTATCAATCTTAATCTTATCTATACAAACACGAATATATTTTTCAGCATGTTCGTTATAACTCCTCATTTTAACCTTTTCTTCTTCAGTAGGCGCAAGCATTGCTGGTTCTTGAATGTCGTTATCAGTCTTAATATATTTTTTACCATTTCTGATTAAATCATAACTAAATTTCTTAGGAATATAATCAAGTAAATGTTTATATTCTTTATCATAATAGCTATCAGCATCAGGATAAAAAGACATACCACTAGTCCCTTCATTCATTTTCTTTAAACATTCTGCTTTTTGAGTACTAAGATTGGTAGAAATATTACCTAAATTTACCTTAATATCAGAACCCTTTTTAGAGTGTTTATTGAGATCATTATCTTTACTGTGTGTGTCAAATAAAGAATAAAATCCCTTAATTAATTCTTCTTTTTTATTCATGATGATTCTTCTTTTTTATTTTTTTAAACCAAAATTCAAGTTTATCTGATACCCAGCCACTAATATGAAATAAAGTCCAAATAATTATTATAACAATTAAAATAAATAATAATACATAGAATTTTACCATTATTTCTTCCTGCGAATCCATTTCTTATACCCTTTAGTGTGCTCCTTTAATAAATTATCTATATATTTTACAAACAAGTTGATATATTGCTCTTTATCTAAGCCATTTTCAGTTAATCTCTGAATCATTACTTTAGTAAATGTAGTAATATCGGTATTAGCAAGAATAAAGTCGTAATAGCTCTTATCTAAGTATTTTTCTTTAAAATGACCATTATACACTTGTTTAATATCTTCCATAATGGTACCAAACTCTATATCTATATAATTTTCAACACTAGTTTCTTTTGTTCTATAAGGACTAGTTGAATGATATACAGCAAATTTATTTATTTTTATTTGCAGCATATTTAAAATACTTATTGCAGAAGGATCTAACTCTAATTCAGTATTTGACGTAATCACATCAAAAGCTTTTTTACTAATAGCAGATTCTAGTCTCACTCTAAACTTATTATCATCTCTATCTTCTTTTACTATTTTCTCTACGCTATCAATTTTCTTCGTTAATGCCACAATACTTTCATCATTTCTTTTTCTGGAAAACCTCACATCACTACGTGTCTTCATATAATGAAGCAATAAAGTTCCTACAGTAATTACTAATTGTATATAAAATTCTTGAGACATAACTTCTTTTTTCTTTTATTAGTTAAACATTTATTTTTTATTGTCGTACATGCCTACCATTAAAATCACTTAAATAATTTGCAGATAATTTTGTATAATCAAAATTTCCTGCTCCTCTAGTTGGATATTGTAAAGTTATCCAAATTTCATCCCCAAAGCCATTATTTCTTGATGGTATTGCATCACTTATATCTATATCAACCCTTAAATCCTCCCTAGTATTTGCAGAAGAAATTGTAATCACCCCAGTTGTTAAAACCAACACCTCTCCGCTTGGAGCGGGCTCAGAATTACTATAACTATCTCCTGGATTCACAATTTTTCGTCTCACTGTAAAATTTACATCTCCTATAGTAGCAAATTTACCCTTCCATACAAAAATTAATGGACCTGATGTGTCACAATCTTCAGGCAATTCAAAACTAACACCCAATAAATCACCAGTTGTAGTAAACCTATTATTCACTAAACCTATCCCAACATTTTCATCCACATATATAGATGCATCCTGCATACTCCCCTCTATAGGCTTAACAGCATCAACAACTAACTTTTTATATGTTCTAGCATCCATATGAGATTCAAATGTACCATCACCATTTATTTCTGCTCTATTAGTATGTATCTTTATTTGTTGAATAACTGGAGCTGTATTTATACCAGCATCAACAATCCTAAATCTTATCCAATAAAAATCCTCCCCCAAACTTGGCTCATCATTAACTACCCATGAATCTCTAATATAAGGATTAAATTTAAGATGATAACTTCCTGTTTGATTAAAATAATTTTTTGCAAATTTCAAATAAGGTGTAGAGCTTTGTACGGTACATCCATTAAATTCTACCCAAGAACCATCATAATACTCTGCAATTATTCTACCAGAACCTAATACTGCTGCCGTTTCTATATTAACCTTAATTCCTTCAAAAGTTATAGGATATCTGTTGGCGATATAAATACAACTATCTACATCATTACCATCAAATGTAAGTGAAGAACCTGAGAAAGATTTTGCAGCAGCAGTTACATCTGTAAAAACTAACCCTGATGTTCTAGTGTAAGCATATTCAAATGTATGGCTATCTCCTCCACCTAAAACTGATTCAGCAGGATTCATTGAACTTCCTACATGGAGTTCTCCAAATAAATTTAAACCCTCATCTCCCTCTATTGTATCCAATATGTAAACATAAAATTTAGCACCTAAAACCACATTAGAGTTAGATACTTGAGAAAATCCATTCCCTGAAATAATACTATTAGGGTTTAATATATTATAATTATAACCAACACAATCACTTATAGTTGTAGCAAACAAAGATAATTCAATTCCTGTACCTACATTATCAACCCTCATTCCATTGTTTTGGCAATTAAATATCTTCAAAACATCCATTCTCACATTAGTGTTATTACCTGACAACACTAAACCATCATAAGCACCCACCACAGAACTTCCATTACCTGAAACCCTTACTCCATTTGTAAAACTAATAGCTGTAGTTACATTAGGGCTAAATGATAACACACCATCAAGTGTCATAATACTATTTGCTCCATCACCAGAAACTAAAGTTGTGACTGTTGATGTACCTATAACAGTCACCCTTTGTATAGATGCATTTCCAGACAATAAACTTATAGCTGTCACTATAGTTCCTTGAACGGATATATTTTTTAAAGTTAATGCTGATGCAGAATTATTGTGCTGAATACCATTAGAACAATCTAAAAACACTATATCTTCATATAATGTACCACCAATAAATGTGTTATTAATTGCCCAATTTGTTGCTCCAGAAACACCTTCTAGTGTAAACCCTTTAATATAAAAAGTATTAGATCCAACTATTAAATCTTGATTTATTCCAGATGGTTTAATTACAGTTACATCTATACCACCAACACTTACTAGACTTACATAAGGTTTCCCCACAATTGCATCTTCAGTATATACTCCAGGAGTAACCAATACTACATATCTATTTACAGAACTATTATCTGTAATAGAATCTAAAGCTTCTTTTATGCTGGTAAAATCTCCGCCTGCATTCGCCACAGTTATAACTGTAAGCGGATTTGACCTAACTGTTATTGCAGGAGGTATTATATTATCTTCTGGAATATTTGCCTTAAATTCATCCTTTATCTTTAAAAAGTAAATTACACAAGCATTCTCTGTTGGTGTTCCAGACAATGTAAAATTAGCCGTATTATTTAAATTATCTATTAGAGAAGTAACTGTTATTTGACCTCCACTGGAATCAACAACTATTTCTTCAAGCGGATTTTGATTTGCATCAGCTTTGACCACAATTGCATCAACCAACCCATCCCCATAAATGTCGAAGATTGAGCTTTCTTGATAGACTGACACTTGGCCTGATGTTGCTGTTCCCACATATGAGAAAACTTGGTAGATAGTTTCATTATTTTCTAAAGTTATTATTCTTGAATCATTATCAAGATTGATTTCGTAATTTGTCTCATCTAAGCCAATAATTGCTTCAATTGCACCCTTACCTACACTAACTGGTAGTTCAGTTCGCATTATACTCTTTAAATTATCTCTTCTTGATCCAATAGACATTATTTAAGACTTTTTTGATAAGTTTTTTACCAAACGATTTTTATATTAGTTACTGTTGTACCTGATGCCACTATTTTTTTTAATCTATATGGTAGTGGTTTTCCCGTATAAGCAGTAACTTCCGCAACACTTATTATATAAGTCTCACTATCTTCTTGTCCAAATAATTGAACTATAATTACACCTACATCTAATGGTACAGCAAAAAACCCTTCTGATTGAATTTTTGGAGTATAATTATAATCAACAGTAGCATAGTCTACCCCATTATTAAAAACAAAGGGGACTGTTAACCCCTTTGTGTCTTTAATATTTATTCCAGGATAATTTCTTTTACTTTTAGGTGATCCCATGATTTATAAATTTTTATGTTACAGTTAATGTTATTGCTACATTTATAGCAGTTTGACTCAATTGATCTGTTACTAAAAATACCATATCTGGCGTTCCAGTTGTGGTTGGTATTCCACTAATTAAACCAGTAGAAGATAATGTTAATCCTGCCACTAACGGATCAGATGTTGCATCTAATGCATAAGTATAGGCTTCATTCCCACCTGTACTAGCTAATTGAACGCTGTAATCTCCAGAACCTGGAGTTGCTTCAGCAACACCTATAGAACCAGCACCATCTTCAGCAGCATTATGAACTGTTGCATCTGTTACTGTACCTAAATCACTATTTGTAACAGTTAATGTACCATCACCATTATCAGTAATAGTTTCAAAACCTGTCCAATCAGATATTAATTCAATTGCAGCTTTAACTTTACCAGCAACCTGAATCGCTGTATCAGCTGTTGCTATACCTGCCAATATTTGATATGTTGTAGCTAAAAATAATGGTCCTGTTGGAACTGTACCAGCTGCATCTAAATCTAACCAAACAGCAAAACTTTCGCCAGCTTTATTGTTGAGAATCATATAATCCCCTTGAGCTGAATTAGCAAAAGTATCCATTGTTACTGTAGTAATTTCTGCTACACCTACTGTTCCAGCTGCTAATGAACTTGTTGTAATGCTAAGAGCTGTTGCTGTATTTAAAGCACTAGAGCTATTTGCTGAAAAATCAACTTCTGTTAATGTGAAATTATTATCTTCTGCAAATGCTATAAATTCTTGGTAAGTGTAGGGTAAAAGATTAAAATCAATACCTATTCTTATTAAATCATCCTCAGTTGGAGTTCCTGAAACATTTCTATCATGAACGGTAAAATTATCCATCCCTGTAATAAAATCTGTCTTGAACTCGTAATTGAAGGTATTTTGTGTATTTGAAAATATGAAATTTTTCATTTTGTTTAAAGTGTACATCCTTAAACCGATTGTTATTTGTACGATGTTTATAAACGCTATAAAATTAATAAAAAATTTTCTTATATTAAAATTTATTAAATAAAAAAGGGGAATTACCCCCTTTTAAATCATTTCCTGTATGCTTCTATTTCTTCTGGGCAACCCCATCTCCAATCACATACATCCCAAGGGTCTACCAATTCAACCATATTTAAAGGCCTTTTACCTTGGCTTACTCTTACCTTATTAGTTCTTCTATGTAATTTATTGTACCAATTATTGTACTTATTACTGTCTTTAACCCAAGGCTTTCTTTTACTTCTTGACATAATGTTCTAGTTTAGTTAACTAGAACACTGCAAAATATTTTATAAGATTAAACTTCATAAACTTTGTCCCCTACTGTTATTTTAATTCCTTTCTTTTCTTTATTCTTATCCCTTTTAGGTGGTGTGAACATTCCTAATTCATCATCCCAAATATATCCTGCTGGAACTCTGTGAACCATACACCTACAATTATGGACAATTACCCCCCTAGCAACAAAACTTTCATCTTCTTCAACCTCTATATCATACAGTTTTGTGTGTTTAGTTGTGAAATTTTTCTTTATAAATAAAATATTGGTATATTCAAACCTATAATCTCCTTCATGGTTTTGTGTAATTCTTTCAATATCACCATGTAATATTCCTAATTTTGGCAATTCAGAATATCTTAAAACATGCCACCCATTAGATTTTAACAATTCATCTCTTTTATTGTCTTCATCTTTCCTGCTATCATGCCAATAGGCTCCATCAAATTCTATATCAATCTTATATTTTGGCAAAGCAATATCCAAACTCTTGTTAAATATTTCATACTCTAATTCAACTTCTGAATAAAGAGATTTAACCATTTCATATAATTTTTTCTGCGGCTTAGAAACCCTCGTTCCAGCAGCTGCCTTCATAGCCTTTAATGCTTGCCCATTTAACATTCTTTCTTTAGTTCCTTCAATCATTTCCTTAGATTGAAGATTTTTTAATGTATTTTCATGAACTCCATCTTCCCAATTCTGTTTAACTTTTTTACTTATTTTATCGCTAAATTCATCAAAACCTTCTTTCTTTCGTTTATCCCATAATTTATTAGCATTAATAGCTCGGTATTTATTAGAACATTTATCACTGCAACAATTTTTACTATCACCCATATAAGATGGCAAATAATTATCACAAATAACACATTTTTTTAATAATTTTTTAAGTTTATCTGTAGACTTTAAATCTTTTGTCATTACCCACCCCCTTTGTGTCAATAGTTTATGATCTCCTGTAAATGTCATTTTAACCACATCATCGGGCTCTTTAGTGTTATAATGATTATAATAAATAGTATAAGTCAACTTATGGCTTTCTTCTGTGTGTGGGCATGGATAATCTTTTAAAGTTGATAAAACCTTTCTAAATCTCCCTTTATGAGTTAAAACTTGATCACCAATTTCAATTTCTTTAATCATCTTCCAGCCATTATCTGTTAAAACAGATGTTTTGCCTTCCGTAATCGAAAAAGGGTGGACTGGTTCTAATGTAGGAAGCCAATCTTTCTGTTTTTTCCCAACATTAGTTCCGTTTGCCCTTAATGTATCCAATGTGAATACTTTTGGCTTGCTTCCAATACCCCCAGTTGTATAAAATCTAATACAGAACCTACATGCCTGTGGATAAACCTCTTTATATACTTGAGCTTCTTTACCATCTTGCTTTTCTATTTCAGCAGCACGACCTTCCTCATATACGGCAGCCATTTCAGTTGCTGCTATACGGCCTAAATCTCTACTCCAATCGCCTGTTTTATTTCCAATTTCTGAAATTACACTATTAATTGTATCACGCTCTACAATCGCTCTTTCTATACTTCCTTTTGTTGTTGCTTCAAAAAAGTCTCTATATGATTGACCTTCATTTACAATTATGTTTGTTGTATTTTGATTTACTTTTTGACCTAAATTTTTTAAATGTGAATAAGTTCTTTGTTTGGCAAAATCTAGAGAAGCTTTCTCTCTTGTATTTAATGGAACATACTGTCCACGCCTTAAATATTTAAGAAAATCATTGTATTCTAACTTTGCTGTATTGTTATTGCCTAATGCAGCCGCTAATCTACCGAAATAGAAGTTTTGTTCGTATGGTGTGAATGGTGTCTTTAAGTCCTTTAAGTCTATCCCAAATTGCTTTAATAGCTTTATATCGTCCTTTGTTAGTATATCAGTTCCTACATTTTGACCGATAAACAAAGTATGATTAAAATTTATAATCTTTAATATTTCTTGTATTTTCTGTTGGTTGAAAATCACTTAACTTGATTTAATAATTCAATTTGGATCATTTTGGTCATATTATTCATCATTTTAAGGTAGGAATCTGTGAATTTCTTTTCCGTAACTCCTGCTATTTTCGGGAAACGAATTGGGTCCTTTAGTCTTTTACCTTTACTTCTGATTAATCTTACTGTTTTAACCTCACCTATAGGTGGTACTCTGTATGATTTAGCCATTTAGTTAGGATTAGTTTTAAAAAATAACTCAACAAATGCACAAATATTTTTAATCTCACCTATTTTTTCTTCTGGAATCATAACTTGTATAGTGCTGGTTTCGCCTTTAAATGGAGCAACTTTAAAATCTGTAAAACCTTTTTCAATAAGCTTTTCCTTGAATTTCTCCACCTTATAATTATCTGCTACTATTCCTGCTTTTTTTATCATGATCCAACTTTTTGATTTGTTCCATCCCAAATAAATTCACTAACTGGCAAATGAGCTTTACATCCTACACAATAGGTTGAACTATAAAAACTAGGTTTTCTCGCATATGTTTCAGCAATTGTAATATTCATTTCTGTCATTGTTCCACAACCACCAATATATCCACCTTTCTTTTCATGTTTATTGTATTCATCTAATTCTTCTTGAGTAACATATGTACTGCCAATAACCCTGCCACCTTCAACTAAACTTGGAATTGTAGCAACATATACTTTATTATTGGCTTTATAAATCTCATTCAATATATTTGGTTTATGTTCGTAATATCTACCAACATGAATATACTTAGTTCTTACTGGCCTAACAAGCCCTTTGGCAATTTCCTCATCTGATAAAACTAGGTAAGCTTCATTCTGTGATTCAGAATTGTCGTCTTTACTTTTACCCAATCTTGGGTCTTTGTTATCTGTTGTTAAACTCATTTTATTGTCATTTTTAGGCTATTTGAGACTCTTTTGTGAACTTATTAAGGTAATTGTTTAAGGATTTACTAAATGGATCTGTATTGCTTTTATTTTCAAATTCCTCATATGGATTGTCGAATGATTCCCCAGCATCTTCATCTACAGCTGCGTTTGCTTCTTCAGTGCCTGACTGTTCCATTTGCTTATATGACACCATTATTTGATTAAGTAAAATATCTTTACTCATATCAAGCTCTTTATCACTATATTTTAAGAAGAAATCTTGAACTGACATACCACCATTTGTAAGAATCTTAACATCTCTTTCTAAAGATGCTTCTTCGTCATCTGGTTCTAATCCTGTGAATTTAAATTCATATTTTCCACCTGACATTGGTCCAACTAAATACTTAGTGAATTTCCTTTGCCAAAACTTTAAAAATGGCTCTAATCCTTTTTCCTTACTATGAGCCAATCTTTCTTTTTGACCATCTTGACCAAATGTGCTATTTCCACCACCTTCAACATTAAATCCTACCTCACTTGGATCAATTCTAAATACTGTACAACTTAATACTGTTAAAAATTCACTCCATTTATGAAATTCCATGTCTCGATTTGAGAGCTGCATATTAAGCCATTCCATGTCTCCACCACTGATAGCAGCAAGTTTATGTGAATTGGAAGACCCCGAAAGTGTATTTCTCCATGCTTGTTTAAAATTTTCAAGTTGGGTGGAATCAACATTGCCTTTGAAGTTTAAAATACCTTTTGGATTACTGCCTTGTTGGAAGAAATTACCATTATATTGGTTACTGTTCAACATCCATGTAATGACTTGAATCAATGTTTCGTTTTCGCTTAATCCATATCCATTCAACCTAACATTAGTTGTTGAATTTCTTACTCCAAAACAAAGTTCCCAAGGATAATATTCTCTATAAATACTATTACCAAATACTTGTACGTATCTAGGCAAATATCCATTTATCATATACGCTTCAAGTTTGGCTCTTTCTTCTTCATTTTTAACATTGTGTTCTGCTAAATAGAAAGTTGTTCCATCATACACATCAAAGCCTGTTGGTCTACCTATTCTATCTACAGCAACTTCAAATACTCCTTGATCAATTGCCCAACTATCTTCATATAATTTTCTTGTAAAGCTTTCCCAGCCATCAAAATCCCAAATATTAGTATTACCGCCACGCTCTAAGAATAATACAATAGCTTCTATTTCTTTTTTCTCAGCATTAGTTAATTCTTTTGTTTCTGTATCAAATAGTCCTGGTTTCTTTTGAATTATCCATCCTGGACTTTGAGAATTAATTGAAAAACTATTGAAATTACCAGCTTGTTCTATTCTAGTGTTAATTATAGCCTTTATTTGAGGTGTATTAGACATATTCCTTAACAAATCATTATTAAGTCCTTGTGGCTTGTATTTATACCCTTCACCAGTATAATAGCTCTGCATAGGGTTGGTAGTAAACGACCTTAAATCATTTTTCTTCCTTTCCTCTATACCTTTTATATGAGTTTTAGCTTCAACATAAGCTTGTGGATTATTAGAATTTAGAGCCTTTTCGATATAAAAAAGCTCTAATTGTTCTAATTCTGTCTTTTGTCTTAACAGCTCTTGAAGATTTTTTGGTTTTGAATTATTCTGGCTTCTGTTAAATATTTTCTTCTTTGCCATTATATTCCTCTTGTATTCAATTGAATTTTACCGATTATTGAAGAATATTATTTTTTACCCTTTTCTGTTTCTTCTTCTTTTTTGTCCTCATCGTCATCACCAATTTCAATCTCAATATTAGCTTTCTTCATATAATCATCAGACATATTCTTATAAGCTTTATTGAGGCATTTCTTCATCATGTCTTTGTCGCCTTTTGGATACTTCTCCACCATGCCTTTATACATGTCTTTTTTCTCCATACCACCTTTTGAAACATATTCAGATGCAGATTTCATCATGTCTTCATCGTAATCTTCATCTTTTTCTTCAGTTTCTTCCTTATCTGCTTTCTTAACAGCCTTCTTACCTTTTTCAAAAGTAATACCAACTCTACCTAACTCTTGATTAAGTGGAGTATCTAAATAAATACCTTTTTCTATTTTTTCACCAGTTTCAGACTTTTCAATAATGTCAAGCCATTTAACTTGCTTAGGTTGTACATAGATATCACTTTTAACGATTCTATTCTCAATCATTTCATTAATAGTGTATTTGGTTAGATTTTTAAATTCAGCTGTTCCTGCCTTAATTAATTCAATTTCTTCTTCATTTAACTCATCCACTTCGCCTTTTTTAACTAATGAATTAAGATTAGCCATTAGCATTCCAATTTGCTGAGGACTAAAGATATCAAAATCTTTTACTTCATTTAACTTATCAAAATCACTTTTTGTAATTTCGTTCTTGTTTGTAATCATTGTTGTGTACATGATTATATTTATTTCATTTTAATTATACCGAATTATAAACGCTATAAAATTATAAAAAAATTAAATAATATAAAAATAAAAGACTGCCTTTTTTAATTAGCAGTCTTTCTCGTTGATTACAATTAAACTAAAAACTATTACTTAACAACCTTTTTTAATTCTTCACGTCTTTTAATTAAAGCCTTATCGTTTTCAATTTCTTCTTTAAGTTCTTCAACTTCATCCATTCTGTTATTATGTTTTTAAATTATTCTATAATATTCACCTTCGATTAAAATTAATTTACCCTTTAATTGAGGTTTATTAAATCTTTGTGTTATTATTTTCTTAGAACCAAAGAAATTCTTTGATTTATTTTTCTTGGAAAAGTGAAACCCACCAATCATAGTGGGTTTCGTGTCAATCAAACTACTAAACAAAAAACTAATAATTCTTTATTTTGTCTCCTAAAGTCATTTCAGGCCTCCAGAGCTTATATCTTTGTGATTTATACCACTTATATAGATCTCCTCCAATAATTCCTGCGATCACTATAAAAATAGCCCCTAATGTAAATAGGATGACGAATAATAATGCTCTTGATATCTTTAAGGCAATTAACTTAATTTTCCTCATCTTTTTCTTTTTCGTCTACTATTTTATCAATTTCTTCTTGTAGTTCTTCAATATTAATAGAAACAGATTTACCTTTAACTCTCTCTATATTAGAAATAGCTTGATTAACAATCTTTTTTGTTTCTCCAGTTAAATCTCTCATTGCTTCTTTTCTTTAGGACAATTATGAACTAATTTACTACCTTGCTTTAATTTATCTACTTCAGTAGGTGTTAATTCCATTACTTTTTTACAATGTTCACATGTAAATGTTATCTTTATTTCTTTAGTCTCAATATTAACATTTAAATCAGAATCTTTTGGAAATACAGATCCTTTTAGCTCATGAGTCTTTGTCGCTTTAGACTTATCAACTTTAATTCCCCATTTGGAAGGCTTTAATTCTTTTGCCATTACTCAATTATTTTACCATTTATTGTTTCAACTGCCTTTTCAAACCCATTAACAAAACTAATATAATCTGAATGATAAGTGTTACCACCACCAAATCCACTATTAACATCTTCTGCATATTCTTCTGCTAACACATCTATAATCTTTTTAGAAAAGGTTATATTATTTGTTGGCTTTTTAGTTTTTGTCATTTTATGTCTGTTTTTTTAAGGTGATAGCCTTAATTCACTTCTAAATTTTAAGGTTTTGCTATTTATAATTAACTAACTGTTTTAAAAACACTGGGTTAATCTTATTTACGTCTACAAAATCCCTTTTTTTGCAATAACCCAGTGTTTCCTTTACTTTTTTATAAACTTTAAAATAGCATATTGATTCCTCCTGATTAGTTAATACTCTGTAATTATCGTTTATATAATTATCTTATGACTGCAAATATATAAAATATATCTGACAATACAAATTTTTTTAAGCTTTATTTTAAATTTTGTTTGGTCCACTCATAGATATCAAAATGAGTAGATATGGTTTTCTGCTTATGTAGCTTAAATAGAAGAGCTTCTACTTCTTCTTTATTCCAACTTTCTTTGATGTGTAAATATATTTTGATTTCTAATTCATCATATTCACCTGTAGCTGGCCAACAATAAATCTCATCAGTTGGTACTCTATCTTCCCAATCTTTACCAACAACACCTTCATCATATTGAACTTTAGCTACAACACTAAGTTTTTTATTGTAAGTTTCTATAAATTCCTTTAAGAACTCATCTGATAAACTAGGAAGGTTTAAACTTTTGTCTGTAGATGCTATAACTTTAACAAAATATTCCTTTGTTTTATAAGGGTAATGTACATTGCTTAATGTGGTTAAATCATGGGTTTGGTATTCTTTATCAAAAGAATATTTTCCTATTTGACCCTTACCAATAGATTTTAATAATATCCAATCACCTTCTTTTATTTCATCATCTGATGTGATATAAAGATGTTGGGTAGTATATGATTTATTTGCTTTAAACTCTCTTATAGCTAAACCTAAATCATTCCCTAATAATGGATTGCTTTCAAAATAATCTTTATTAGGCTTAGTTATATCACCAATCTTAATCCCAGTTTCTTCACTAGGCAACATTACTATTTTTACTTCCTTATACATAACTATTTATTTTAAATCTTTATCGCCATGTAGTGAATTGCTTTTATATAATTCCAACAACTCCTTAAATGATATCACTGGAATAAATACCCCATCTTTATATCCATGAACTTCAATAAACTCTTCAGCATCAATAACTTCAATTTTTGCTTTTCTAACTAACCATAACCAAAAGGTAGTTATGGTATCATCTAAATCTGGGGTTTTATTCCTATACTCAATTATAAGCTTTTCTAATTCCCGTTCCCTTTCTTGTAGCCTAACTTCAAACTTTTCAACATCTTTCCATATGTCATCAATATCCTGTTGGGTTTTCTTTTGGTAATCAGGCTTACTTGGATCACACCAATCAGTACAATCATTATTACTACTTGCCCAACCTATTCCATTCCACTGTTCAAAATGCATCTTGTCACATTTTCTTCTATGTATAAGATACCTTCCTGGTTTTGGTGGATGACTTGTTTTATCTTCCCAACTATATTTTGTCCAATTCATAAATTCATAATAATTAATACACATGTTGTAGCTATTATTACAACCAATATACCTATAATTAATTCCTTTTTATATTCTTTATCTGTCATAGGTTCCATAATACAGTTATCAATAATGTCATTACTATTGCCCATGCTACTGTTAATAAAATTCTATCTCTAGTATTTTTCATCTTCATGTTTTATGATATCATTATATAATTCCCTCAAAGCCACCACATCTATTCTATCAACCTTCAAAACACCATACTTTAATCTTGTCTTAGCTTCACAATCTGCTATCTTATCTGAAATTAATTTCTTTATCTTGCTTACTGAAATAAATTTTCGAGGTTTAGGTTCAATACCATAAGCTCTTAAAAATTCATCATCGGACATATTTGCTTCGTGACTCATTATTTCTTTTTTCTGTGTGTTATCATAAATCTATCGGACTTTTTATTTAAATCAGTTGATACCGAATATTCACCACTCTCTAAATGGAATACTGTTAGGTAGCAATACTGCCTATCTCCATTAGATATCCTGCCTTCGCTAACTACTTTCTGGATTAAACATAAAGCATCAAAATCACTTATTTCGGTTCTATTATCAATTATAAGTTTACCCATATAACTTATCCTCCAAATTCATCAACAACTGCATTGTATAAATCAGATAATATAGCTTTAATGTCTTCTACACTCATTCCTAAACTTAGAAGTGTTCCTGCTGCTTTATGATATTTTTTAGCATTAGATTCATCCCACCAACCATCTTCATTAGGAAGTTCAAAATTTACAAAATCTACTAATTCTTTATTACCCATATCAATATTGTCTTATACTGTTACAAACTTTAATTGCCCTTCTTTCGTCATCTGTGTATTCCAACACATAATAGGGTTTAATGTCTAGATCATCCTTATTCATGGTCCAGAATACATTACCATGCTCCTTACCTAACAATACTACAAATTCTTCAGTATGTTTCTTCTTAGAAGCTTTAATCTGCTGTTCTACATATTCCTCCATTGCAGCTAAAATGCCATTCCTAAGTTCATCAACTTCTTTATCTGATGTCGCTGATTTATCAAATACATAAATATCTTCTATATGCTTTTTCAACACTTCTTCTGGTGTTTTCATTCTGTTTCTTTTTTAAACATTTCCAATAACTGCTCTGCATTTAAAACTTCATCATCAACAACCCATTCATCTACATCACCATTGATTATATCTGTTAGGACACGTTTACTGATATCAGTTAGTTTCAATAATTTATCAACATATCTTTCTTCTGGCGTTTTGTTTTCCTCTTTTTCAGATTTAATTACATTAACTTCACTATATTCAAATAAAAAGGAAGTTAAGTCTGATGTCAATTGAACTGTTTTTAATTCAAAATTACCTATCTTAGACTTAACCATTAAATTACTTTCATTAGAAACATGAAAGGCTATACCACCCATGTAATTTTCAACACATGATTTATATTTATCATCTTTAAGATGTGATTGAAATTTCTTCAACATGTCTTCTTTTTTCATCACTTATCAAATTTACTTTTAAACTTCTGTTGCTTTTCTCTATTTTTAATATGTCCACCTGTTTCTGATAAATCATAGGGGTTAAATTCTTTTTCTTCTACTGCTTTATTTTTCATAATCCACCTAACTATTGTTAATTTATTCCTTTTCAATTTGCGGCAATCCCAAAGAAGAACGCACTTTTGCTTCTGCTAATTGAGTAATTAAATCATCGTCTTGTAATAACTCTTTAGCTTTTTTAGCAATAATCTCTTTAAAATCTAATTCTTCAATAGCTTTACTTACACCCTCTCTAAAGGCAGCTTCTACTTCCCAATCTAAAGCATTATCAAACTCTGAAATTTTATTCTTAAAAACCCCTTTAGAGAAGTAATTTTCAAGAATACCTTCAATATCTGCTTTATTTTTACCTAATGCAAGTCTAATAGAAGAATCAAGAACTTCATTGATTCTATCTTTTAATTGCTTACCATCTATTTCAACCTTAAATTCATTCATATATTATTTATTTCTTTATTCCACGTATCCTATCTTTTGCACCATCCACATAATCCTGCTTCTGCAAAAGTCTTTCTTTTAATGCCACCCTTAATTTTTCAGCTTTATCAGTTTCTTCATCTGTAGGAAGTAATTGAGCATCTTCTGCGAATTTATTCTTTAGATCTTGATACTCTTTTTCTCTTTCTAATGCCTTTTTTTGTAAATTATCCCAATTAAGTATTATTTTACTAGGGTAATCAGGAACTTCATGCATTAATGAGTCATTTCTTTTAATACCTGTAAATTTAGCATACCAACTATTAGTTAATTGGTAGTTTAACACCATTGGATTAATACGCATTCTAGCTGCCACCCTCGATATTAATAGATTCATGAAGTTAATATCACTATATAATTGCTCAACACTCTTAGCGGACTCAATAGTTGCTGTTATGTTGATTGTACCATCTACATTAAGGTGGACTTGTTCCCCTTCTACTTCTTTTCTGGCTTGTTCAAGTATATTTTTCATTTCTTTGGCATAAGGTAACATGTGTTTACCAGATGCTTTATCAAATTCTGACCTTATCCTTCTAAGCATTATATCCAAGATCTCTAGTCTACTTCTTTTCCTGGATATACCAATTGTGCCATATTCAGAATCATAATCCAGCTGGAGTCTTTCAATCTCAATTCTGTATTTCTTATAAAATCTATGAACACTGGCTATATTTAATTGAAGACCTGTTTCAGTTAATAGTTTCTTATGTATCTCATCTACTGAATAATACATAGCAAATAACTCTAATACTTCTGCCTTTCTTGCTTCTAAAACACTCTTAAACCCTTGCTCTAGGGTGCCATAAGCCTTTCTTTTAAGCCTTGCCATATGGCTTTTCAATAGACTGAACCTGTCATATCTCTGGATGATAGCAGACTTCTCTGTTTCTGGAAGCCATTTTATTTTATTAAGTACATGAGACTTGATACCAAACAGGTCTAACCTAGTAACCTCATCACTACATTGCCACATCCTATAGTTCTCATTATTAACTATATCCACAATTTTATTGTATCTCTCTCCTGCCTCCTTATTTGTACAGCTATCAATATGTACTTTACCACTTTTTGCCACTCTATGCTATTTATGTTATTATTAAATAAAATATAAAAGTAATACAAATACTGTCAATATACTTATTTTTTTGTTTTAATGCTTGCACTAAAGCCTGTTCAATACATCTTAAATTATATTTTATGTACTGCACTTGCTTTGTTTTTCTTTTTATATTTTACCATCCATTCTTTAAAATTAACCCTAAGCCCTTTTCTATTATTAAGGCGCATAAATTCAATCCCTGCATCAAAAGCCTTTTCCATATCAAGTCGGCTAAACCTAAGTTTGTTTTCATCAATATATTTTTCAGCTAATTCTTTTGTTGAAAATGATTTACAACCATCTAATGTATCAAGTGTATCATAATATACTTCATCTTTCTTAGCTTTCGTTGAAAATGCATGTTCAGCTCCATTCTCAACAAACCAAACCTTCTCACCTATATATATGTCTTTTCCATCTTCAGTAGTAAATAGAGGTTGTTCAATTTCCTCAAATATTTCTGGATATAATTTCGGGTCAAAACACAATTCGTTTTCTATGGCAAATTTACCATCGTTATCAACTTCACACACTTCACCTTTCTCAAGAAAAGGACTTTTAATTTTAACTCTATATTTTTTCATTAGTTAATTTATTACGTATGCTTTGCATTAATTCAATAAATTTTTCTTTCCCTAATAATTTATGAACGTAATTTCTAAGCTCTTGGAATTCAAATTCATTTTGTATCTTACTTTTATCAATATTTATTTGTTTTTCTATTGTTTTTAAATTACTTAACTGGTTTTGTATTCTTACAATTTGTGTTCCTTTTATTCTACTTGCTAAGTTAGCTTTTGCCATCCAGTTAGTATCTACTTTTTTACCTTCTTTTAATTCGGATTTTGCTATTAATAACTGTTTTTCAATTGCAAATTTTTGGATTTTTATTTGCTCCTGTTCATTTAATAATCTATTTCGTTTTTTTATAATCCCATTACCTTCACTATTATAATCATCAACCCACAATTTAAAATGAATATCAATTAAGTCTTCAATTTCTTCCAAATCAAAATATTTGCGTTCAGATAATAACTCGGCTAATATTTTTATATCTCTATTCATTTAATTAACTTTAAGTTTAGTCCATCAATTAAAGCTTTTTCAAGTTCACTCTCATATACATTTCTACTTGAATGAACACTAAACATTTCTTCTTTATTTTTATATAAATAATATGAATATCCATCACTATTATATTCTGGAGTAACTATGACATCAATATCTTTCTTTTCTCTTAAGAACTTCTGGAGCTCACACATCCATAAATAAAACCAATACTCAAAAATTTCACCTTTTTTCTCAATGAAGAAATCCATATCAATATGGTCTGACTTAAATCCCCTTTGTTTGGCTAAACTTATTAGTTGTTCTTTCATCTCTTCTTATCTTAATTGGTAAATTATTTCTGATATTTCTACTTACACTCCACCTAACTTTGATTTCTTTTTTTCTTCTTATCTTCCTTGGATTATTCCACCCTGTTTCTAGTAATCTTTTTGATTTGAGCGAATCCTTTTCTTTTTTTGTTAGTTTTTCTTTTGTGTAACCCATTCCAATAGAAAGTTCAATTCTGTAGGGATAATCAAATGTATTATTTCTTGTTGCTATCATTTATGATAATTATCTATTAAATTCTTTAACTCTCTAAAAAAATCTATTACACCCTTCATAGAAATTATTCCACCTGTTGGTCTTACTCTATCTCTATAATGTTCACAATCAGAACATCTACAATACATTACTAAAGTGGCTGAATCTAATTTAGTACAACTAAATTCTTGATAAGGACATTTATAGTCTATTTTACTCATATTTCTTATTTTTTATTTATACATAACCTGTTAATTCCCTACCGCAATCATCGCAAATACATGAATCGGAATATGTCTTTGATAACTTAAAGCTTTTAGAGCATAAGGTGCAAACACCCATTCCCTTTTCTAAATGATCTATTTCATACTGTATATGCTTATTGATCATTCCATGTAATTTGGCTATGGATTCTCTTAAATTTTCATGAGTTATAACACTTCCCACCTCACCAATAGTTGCTTCAATTGCACCACAAATGTCTAATTTTTTAAACTCCATTACTTTCTTAATTTAATACACTCTAAACTATCTTTAGTTATGTTTACTACAAACACATGTCCTTTACCATTAGAAAATACTTTATAGTGTATTTTAGAAGTATAATAGTCTACTGAAAATACTTTATATTGTAATGTGGTACCTTCAATAACTACTTCACGAAGTTGCTCTTTTTCTGTTACCTTATTGTCGTTACCAGAACAACAACTCAATACTAACAATAATGTTAATATTGTAACTAAAAATAATGCTCTTGCTTTAAAATGTGTTTTCATTTTATTAGTTTTTTATTTACGTGTCAATGTTATTGAAATATGATAAAGTTCTCCATCTTCTAACTTATCTTTAATTATTTTATTAGGATCAACCAAGCTAGAATAGTCATCATAATCTTCCCTTAATTCATTTTTCTTCTTACATACATCAAAACTTAATATCATCGTTTCAGCTATTTTCATTTTATCTTTTTTTAGTTTTATCGTTATTCTTTTTTAGTTTTATATTTTTCTCACATACTTTTGGATCAATATGTTGAATATAGTCTTTATTTTTATCAACATAAGGAGTACCTTGAATTTCTCCATCACATCCACATACATCACATGTTACTGTAAATGTTAATCTTTTCATTAGTCTGCGTTAAATATTAATTCACCATCTAATTTATCGAAAAAATCTATAAGTCTACTATTCTCATTTTCGGCTTCAGCTAATTCATAAATATAGTAAAACATTTCTTTTTGTGCTTTCTCTATACCTATTTTAGCCATATTTTCTAATCCATAATTACCTGAATCTAAAACCTCTTTTCTTGCATCTTCAAAAATATCTTTTGCATCTCTCATTGCTAATTGAGGTTTCTCTTTTTCAGGTAAGCGAGAACTGGGCACATCATTACATAATGCATTGTTATCTCCACAAATTTCACACCCACCCATTGACTTGCTTATTGACTCAGGCCAATTATTTTTTTCTTTACATTTATTACAATAAAACATATTTTTATTTTTTTAATTACAATTCCCATTACAAGACAACTTTCCACAATAGGAACAATATCTTCCCATTGATTTTTGGACACCTTTTGCTATTTTAACATCAATATCCCAAGTTTCTTCAAATGTTAATGTTTCAATTCTACCTTCTTTTTTGAGTTTTTCAATTACCTTTGAAATTCTGCCTTTCATAATTATTTCTTTATCAATAACTCAATTAATTCTAAAGCTTCTTTTACTGTTGACACCCTTTCAGCATCTAAATCAGATATAGCTATATGAAATTGCTGTTCACACATCATTAATAATTCAATATCATCTAAACTATCAAAACCTAAATGATCATGAAAATGTGACTCTTCACTTATTGCATGAGTTGGAAGTCCTGATAAATTACTAACCATATTTATAAACTTCTCTTTATGCTTATAAACCTTTTCTATTTCTTTTTTTACTACAATCTTTTTTATTGCAGGTTTCTTTTTTGTAACTTTTTTCTTTGCCATTGTTATTTTTTTTAATATTCAATATTGTTATCCTTACAAAACTTTTCAAACTCTTTTTCTGTTCCAAAGAAATTTCTATACATCTTACCTGTTTTACTTATATGGTCTGAAATGTCAAATTCTTCCCAACCCATATTTTTTGCCAATATTCCAACTGACTTTAAGGTTTCTAATTTTACAACTTCAGACTCAAGATTCTTTATTTGTAATTTTGTGTGTTTTATAGAATTATCAAAAACATTTTCTGAATCATAGGTAAATAGTGGGGCTCTGCCCTTTTCTTTATACACGTCCACAATTGACTTACTTAGAAAATCCCTAATTTCTTTATTCTCTAAACCTTCATGTATTTCAGTATCTTTCATGTTGTTTTTTTAAAACAATTTACTTAGTTCTTTTACTACTAATACACCTAATGTTATTAGTGCTATTATTACTCCTGCTATTCCAAATACTGCTCCCATTATTTCTCTAATTTATCAATTCGCTCAAGACAATCCTTTGTTTTAAAGAAGACTCTTTGTTTTATTTTATCACTTAACTTATGCTCTTCAACTTCATCTGAATATTGAATCACATTTATGACTGACATTACTGATATTGGAATATTAGTGTTATAAATAGCAGCTATTTCATTTTGCCATGCAGCTATTTTTCTATCGGATAAGTATTTTAACTTTAATTTCTTCATGATGTTTGATTGTTTACGAATATATAAATTATATTTTAATTTACAGAAAAATATCTGTTTATTTTTCAAGTTTTTCTAGTAATCTATCTCTTTTTGCAAATAATTTAGTTAATGCTCTATCGGTATGATCAATATTCTTATCAAATATCTTCTTATCGACTTCTTGTAATTTTACCTTTACTTTTTTAATATTTTTCATGATATTTTTTTATTTGTTTTCGATTGAAATTTGCAATTCTTTTTTTAATCCTTCTATTCCTAATGAATGAACTTTGTGATCTATGTAGTTAGATATACTATGCTTTGCCTCAGTAACTGATTTTTCCATTGCTTCATTAAAACAAGTCATAACAAAGTTAGTATTGCTTGATATATGGTTTTTTAATACTTCTAGTTCATGCTTTATTTCAGATGCTTTTCTTTTACCTATATTGCCTTCAAACATATCTAATATGTTGTCAATACGTATTTTATACTTAGAATGTGTATCTTTCATACTGTTAGAAAATTGCTCTTTTTTATCTTCAATATGATCTATTTGCTCAACCTTTTTATTCCCATATCGTTTAATTGTGCATGGAACTCCAGATGTATTCATTCCACTAGTAATTGCATCTACAAATTGATTATGAGATAATTCTATCCTTATTAATGATTCTGTTGTATGGTACCAGTCTGAATTTAGTTTAGTTTCTTTTTCTGCATTACTTATGGTAATTGAAATACCACCACTATGGGATAAATCAGACCCAAAAAACTGAGATTTATTACAACTAAATCTTGAAATATTTATCATTCCATAACTTTCATGATTTTTTATTTCTGTATTTTCCATTTTATTTTTTCTTAATTTTAATTAACTTTACAAATATAGTTTATATATTTTTAAAAACAAAAAAATATTCAACTTTTTTTATTAAAATAATTTTTAAACCACTTTTCTAATTTATATTCTTTCACCCACTTCTTAGTCTCCTCTTCTATTTCTGGGTGTTCAAGAAGATCTATTTCAGCTATAACAGAATCAATTCCTGCACTTGATTTTTTATTTTTCTTTTCTTTAGAATAATTCCATAATATTAATATTACAGCTAAAATTGCTAATAAAAGAATACCCTCTTCTTTACTCATAACTAAAAATCCTCAAATTTAAAAGTTCCTTCTGTATTCCCACGATCAATTCTTAACATCTTTGACCTAAAATCGCCCTCTGAAGCTGTTATTATTAAATATTGGCCATACACCCTTACATTTTCATGAAGTATCTCAAATTGATCTGAAAAGTCATCTTTATAAATTTGAATAAAATCAAAATCACCCTCCTCTTCATCAAAGGTGTGGCATTTTACAAAACCTAATGTTTTTTTATTATCTCTACATTGCTGTAAATGCTTTAACATTCCACCAATAGGTTGGTAAAATTCCAATATCTCTTCTAATGATTCATACATAAGGTCATTTCTGCCCTTATTTAATGAAAGTGAAAGATTTATGTTTTTAATTATTTTCATGATAGTTGTCCCGCTAAGGCTCGAACTTAGACTCTTCTGAACCAAAATCAGATGTGTTGCCAGTTACACCACAGGACAATAAACACTCAGCTCTTAGCAAATGTAAGTTTACTGAGTGTATATATGAATTATATTTAATGCAAAGATATATAAAATATATTAATAAGCAAAATTTATATATTTTCATTAAGTGTTTTTATATCTTTTTCAAATTGTTCTATTAATGGATTTAAATTTTTTATATGTGTTTGATGTAATTCATTAGATATTCTATTTTCAGAATAAGAATGAATTGATTTTTCTTTTGAACGCTTTAATAATTTCAGTTCATTTTCTAGCATTTCAATTGGTGTTAATGTCATTGTTTCTAATTTATAATTCTGTTCAATTTTCTCATGTTTAGCTTTATAATATTCAAACATGTCTTTCATAATTCTTGGATCACGAGGTTTTTCATCTCTTTCAAAATTTTCAATCATCACAAGACAATGCTCTAATTGACCTATGCGTTTACAGCTATCAATCGTTGATATGATCTTAAGTATTTTTTCTAACATACCCTGCTTCTTTTAATTTTTTAATTATAAATTCAACACCCTTCTGATAAACAACTGTTTGAAAACCAAATTCCTTTTCTCCATTTGATTTAGTCCAAGAGCGTTCTATTGTACGAAAATACCCTCTATCAACATATTTTTGATAGGGTCGCTTACTATCCATCAAAATATCTTGATTTCTTAAAAATTGAAAAAGTCTATTTCTACCAATACCCATATTAATAGTTGTAGCAACTAACCCCATATCAATAGTGTAATCACTTTTTGTAACAGTATCATAAAAATCTACCTTTGGTTCTGCTTCTTCAATTAATTGATCTTGAAGTTCAGATATTTCAGTTAAAACTTTATTATTTTCACTTAAACCAATAATCTCTTTTTCTTGATCAAGAGAAAATTGAATCCATTCCAATTTAGTTTGAGGTATTTTTAGTAATTGACCTCTTGCTTGTTTTTCAGCTTCAATAAAATATTCTCTAACTTTATTACCCCTTTCTGTTTGTTCGGCCATTGCAACTTTCTTAGCTGTATCCAAGGTTAAAATGTAGTTTATCTGTGGTCTACCACCTGCAACACTCACATTATCAGAGTTTATGATAGATTTATCAAAAACTATCCAATCAGTATCTTCTTCAAAAAATGGATTATTAATTACTTTATTTTTAATCCAATGTGCAAATTCTTGTTTACTTTCAAGTCCATACCATAATTCTCTGGCATCAACTAATTGTTGCCCATCTTTTTCTGTTACTTTAATTAAATTATACATAATTTTACCGTTTATTTATTTACAAACTCCTTTAATTTTTCTTCAAGAGCTTCATGAATATAAATTTCATTTGCAGAACCTCCATTTCTTTCTGTTCTTATTGCAGTAATCCCCTCCAACCCCTCTATTTTATGATCATATCTTGCATCTTCAAGCCATGCTAAAAATTCTTTAGTTGTTTTTCCAGCCTTTTTTAAAATATCTTTTACATAAATCATCTTGCTTAATTGTTAATATTTTCACAACCGATCTTTTATCTCTTCTAACAAATTTTTAATTTTATGATCCACATCATTTAAATCATTTATAGTTTTAACACCATATATAACATTGGCATGGCTTTTATTTACTAAATCACCTATAAACTCATAAGCCACTTTAGGATACAACTCTCTTGAAATATAAAAATATAAAAATCTAGCTTCTGTAACTGTTCTTGCTTGAGATGGTGATTTTAATTTATCTACACTTATATTTACAACTTCAGATGTTGCTTCTAAAACATCTTCTAAATGATCTATATGTTTACTGTTCTCTAAAATTTTCTCCAGAGACTTTATACGTTCATTGTTTTTTAAAATATTTGCTAAGGATCTTAAATATTCATTATTTTCTAAAATCTCTAATGCATATAAATAGCCTTCTTTGAAAGAAATAGCCTGCTCTATAGACATTTCTTTTATTTTTGAATTAACACGTTTCTTTATTGCATCTAAGCGCATATATTATGCTTGTATTATTTGAACTATAGGTAGTTGCGTTTTTGTATCACTGATAATATCAAATGCTTTTTTTACGAATACATGCCCTGCTTTCTTTTGTCTAATTTGTTTTTCAAGGTCTGCAAATTTTTCTTCTGAAACTCTCACCATGAGTGGTGAATATGGT
>Ga0316192_10000129_pt1 | contig 51041 bp, 40 predicted proteins | sample MerIslwburrow_MG_FD_204931 | JGI IMG/M metagenome (GOLD analysis project Ga0316192, IMG submission 204931) | Coastal sediment microbial communities from Maine, United States - Merrow Island worm burrow | ecosystem: Environmental > Aquatic > Marine > Coastal > Sediment | place: USA: Maine...
CTGAAATCTGGTCAGATAAATCAAATATCACAACGCGATCACCGACGCCATTCTCAGTCCAAAGCTCTTTCTCACGTCGGGTGACGTTATTTTTCACCACTGAGTTGGCAACATCAAGAATGTTTTGGGTTGATCGATAATTTTGGTCAAGTCGAAAGACTTTACAGCCGGGAAAATCCTTTTCAATATTTAGAATATTCGAAATGTCAGCGCCGCGCCATCGATAAATGGATTGATCGTCGTCTCCAACAACACAAAGGTTTTGGTAGGTCTGGCTGAGTTTTTTCAAGAAGAGATATTGCGTGCGATTCGTGTCCTGATATTCATCAACCAGAATATGGCGAAATTTTTCGCTGTAGCGGGCAAGCGTATTTTCATCGCTTTCAAAGAGATAAATGGGGTTGACCAGCAGATCATCAAAATCCATTGCATTATTTTTTTTCAATTGGCTTTGATACCGCATATACAACTGACCGATGGTTTCCTCTTTGCGCTCCGTCGCGCCGCTCAAAAATTTTTTGGCGCTGATAAAATCATTTTTTGCCCTGCTAATAGCAGAAATGACCATAGCCGGAGGAAATTCTTTATCTGGAATGTGCAAATCAAGCAAAATAGTCTTCATAAAGCGAATTTGATCATCACGGTCATAAATTACAAAATTTCTTTCATAGCCTATTTTTTCAGCCTCAACCCGTAAAATTCGCGCAGATATAGAATGAAATGTTCCAATCCACGCGTCGGCGGCTGCGCCGCCTGCCAGCGCTCCGATGCGTTCCTTCATTCCCACAGCAGCTTTGTTGGTGAAGGTTACCGCCAGAATCTGCCATGGTCGCACCGCCGCATGCTTTATGAGGTAAGCAACCCGATGGGTTAAAACCCTGGTTTTGCCGCTTCCGGCGCCCGCATGAATTAGCACAGGTCCATCAACGTGTTGCACCGCCTCTTTTTGCACCGGATTAAGCCCCGCCAACAAATCAACGTTTTCATTTTCAAAATCTGATGTCATTTACCTACCTTTCCCCTTCCCTTTATCTGCCGCCGAACACGATCAAATTTTGCCTTTGCGCGATTATGTTCCCGCAATGTGCGTGAAAAAGTGTGTGTGCCGTCACCATTTGCAACAAAATAAATATATTTGACACTGGCCGGATTCAACGTCGCCAAAATCGAATTGAGTCCCGGATTATTAATCGGACCTGGAGGCAGCCCGGCATACCTATATGTATTGTAACGGGAATCTATTTCCAAATCCCGAAAAAGCAATCTTCTTGGCCCGTCAGGAATAATGTATTGAATTGTCGGGTCGGCCTGCAGCCGTATTCCCTTCCGTAAACGGTTTTGATAGACTCCTGAAATTATTGGCCTCTCCGAATCAACCATGGCCTCTCCCTCAATAATCGAAGCCAGGGTGACGACCTGCAATAAATTCATTTCACTTTTTGCTATTTCTTTGAGCAACGAATCATTTACCTGCTTTTTAAATTCAGACACCAGTATTTCCACAACGCGACGAGGAGAGACGCCCCAGGGCATCTTGTAGGTGTTGGGGAACAGATACCCTTCCAGCGTTTCGCCTTGCAGGCCATAACCAACCACCTCAGCCTTGCTGCTTACGACGGCCATAAACGCCGATGAATCCACTTGCAGCTTCGTTTGAAAAATTTGAGCAATCTCACGCGCTTGCAAGCCTTCCGGAATGGTTATCCTTTGGTTTAAAACCCGTCCGGATGTTAGTTTAGTCAAAAATGAGTAGGTTGACTCTCCAGATTGCAACTCATAACGACCGGCCTTTAATTGACTGCTAAGCCCAAGAAGCGCGCCGACAAATCTTGGACGAAAATCACCTTCAATAACTCCCTGGTCAATAAATTTCTTCATCACTGCATTGAAAGACATGCCACGCTCAATATTTACCGTATACACCCCCTTGGTGTCGGTCACTAGCGCTGTCTGAAACAGCCAATGGAGTCCTGTCCCAACGATTATGATCACGGCCGCCAAGCCCAGCCCCATTTTGCGCAGATGCATTTTTCTTTCCCTGAATTTAAAACTGACTTCTGTCAAAGAAGTCGTGAAGGATATCCTTGTGATCAAACGCCAATATTTCAGGCAATTCATCTTTTGCAAATAGCTGCAAATTGGCGGCGTCATCCGCCGCTTTCGGCGCGCCAGAGCCAGTTGCGACGTAAACAATGCTAACGGTATGCCCGCGCGGATCGCGACTTGGCTCGGAATAGGCGCCTAAGAGGTATTCAATTTCAATTTCCAGACAAGTTTCTTCCCGGGCTTCCCGAATGGCGGCTTCTTCCAGTTTCTCACCGTAATCAACAAACCCGCCTGGCAACGCCCAACCATAAGGCGAATTTTTTCGTTCAATCAGAACCAGTTTCTCGACCCCTGAGCCGTCAGGGAAACGAATAATGATATCAACCGCTACAGGTGGTGTTTTGATATCAAGCATTGTTGTCTAACCGAAAAATCAAAAATATATTATAGAATGAATGCGTATATGCGGCCACGCCAAATCCACGGAACAAAAAAAGTCCAGCGAAAAGGAGTCCGGCAAAAAACCTGAACAAAAAACTTCTCCAGGCAAAGGGCTCGTCAAAAATTTCCAAATGATGAAACCCTGCGAAAATTAAAGCGCTTAAAAAAACACCAATGGCTGACGCCGCCATCTCGCGATTAAATACTTTTGCAAACAAAAAAATAATGCCTGAGAGCAATAAGAACCGGAAGACAAATTCTTCGTAGATGCCGGCGCCCAGGTTAATAACAAATTGCAAGAAACGCTCGGAAGAAAAAAAACCGCTCGCCGACAAAAAAAGTCCGCTGACTGCGCCGACTAAAATCCCCAAAATCGCTCCATAAAACATTGACTCCAGCAGCATCCAGGCATAATAATGCAGCCGCATTTGACCAAAGCCGTGATTATGCCTTTTTACAAACAAAACAATCGCGCAGACCAGAAGCGGCAGAGCCAGACCAAATTGCATTGGAATTCCTGCTTTTGCATACAAGCTCCGCAGCGCAAAATCCACCCCGGTTCGAGAGCCGCCGCCCCAACCCTTGTTTAAGAAAAAAGCCAAGAACTCGTAAGTTAGCCAGAGCGGCAAAGCAAAGACACAAGAAACCGTTATGCTGCGCGAAACAGACCAATATTTATCTAAAAACACTTCTTTCCATTAGCAGGTGTATGCAAAAACAAAAGGTGCGAAAAGTATTAATTCACCGTTGGAATGTCAATATTTTAATCTACAATCAGCAGCTTGGGTCGAGGTGAATTTAGAACTCACGAGCCGGACGCGCTCATTGTCTCTCCGGTAAACTATATTTCGCTCGAATAAATAGCCGGAGCAGAAAATTCCACCGAAAATAAACAAATGCTATCGTCAAATTGAAGAGGTCTCTATCTCAAGACCTACAACACTACTTAAGCGCTTATTTACATTTCACTTAGAAAAACAGATATTCCACCTCATCCTCTTGATTTTTTTAAACCGGCACAATTTTATGTTCGCGCAATTCTTTTATCAAAACTTCCATCACCTGCTTATAATCACCTGTTTCTTTATATATCTTTTGTTGACGTTTAAAGCTCGGTCCGTGCCTGAGAATCTCTTTGACTCCCATCATTTCGTTATAGCCGCCCAACCTTTTCGCCACCGGCGCAAGGGTTTCCAGCAGCTCATGAATATCTTCGGCCAGCGGCTTCAGATTGCCCTCATCGTCGATTATTATTTCAGCGTCAATAGACCAACGCGAGGCGCGCCATTTATTTTCACGAATAACCCAATGGCGGGGAAATGACAAATATTCACCTTCGTCATACTTTTCACACAACCAAACCACGAGCGCCTGAATCAGAGCCGAGAGCGCGACGATTTCGTCAAGGGAAGGCAATCCGTCGCACACACGCAATTCAATTGTGCCAAAACCGGGATGAGGTCGCACATCCCACCATACTTCCTGGACGCTCTCAATTGCTTTCGCGTTCACCAAAGTGGTCATAAATCGTTGAAATTCCGCCCAATTCAGCAGGCGATAAGGAAGCCCGGCGGTTGGCAATGTTTCAAAGACTTTCACACGGGTTGAGGCTAACCCTGTTTCGCGGCCATTAAAAAAAGGCGAGCTTGCCGACAGTGCCAACAGATGCGGCAAATAACTGGAGAGCGCGTTAAAAACGGCGATTGCTTTTTCACCGTTTGGCACCCCAACGTGAACATGCAGGCCAAAAATCATTAAACGACGCGCAGGCCATTGACATCGGTCAATCAGCTTATAGTAGCGATCTTTAGGTGTGATCTCCTGCTCTTCCCACTTGGCAAACGGATGCGTTCCCGCGCAGGCCAATTCATAACCCAAGTCATCGCAAACTTTGAACAGCTTTGCCAATCTTTCTAAGAGCTCGGTTCTAACAGCCGAGATATCAGAGCAAACATCTGTGCATAACTCAATAGTTGATTGAATCAGTTCTGGTTTCAGGTTTGAGTTTTTTTCTGATCGCTCAATTATCTGGCGCGCGCCGGAAGTTAAATTTTTTGTTTCATGGTCAAGAACCTGCAACTCCAGCTCAACTCCCATCGTCGGGTTCGGCGAGCCGTTAAAATTAATTTTCATAGCATCCTCCGGGTCAGGTTAAATCACTTTTGTGCTGATGAAGTTGAATTTCTGTCGGCATCGCGAATTGCTTTAAACTCATTCCCTTCAAACCAATCAGGGAAGACGGCGGCATTGGCCAAATTGTAGCCTACTTCAAAAAGCAAACGCATGTCATCAATCGCGCCGGTTAAATCCCAGTCAGGATTATATTCATCGCTGGGTTTATGATAATTTTCAGCGGTATAGTTTGCCAGCTGTTGCAGTGTCCAATCCGCGCCATGCTCAACATGCTCAATTCCATTGTCAGTATAAAGCGCGGGAATGCCAACTTTGGCAAAATTAAAATGATCCGAGCGATAAAAGTAACCCTTCTGAGGTTCCGGATCAGGTCGTAGCGTTCTTCCTTGCCTTCTGGCGGCTTTCTCTAAATATCCCTCAAGCTCAGAGTTGCCATAGCCCACAACGGTTATGTCTCTCATTTTGCCAAGAACGTTCATACCATCCATATTGATTGCCGCAACGGTTTTGTTGCTTGGAAAAACCGGATTGGTCGCATAATACCGGGAGCCCAGCAGGCCTTGTTCTTCTGCTGTAACAGCCAGGAAAATAATCGTTCTCTCTGGTTTTGTTTTCAGCGTCATGAAGGCCTTTGCTATCTCCAGCAGGGCTGCTGTTCCCGTTGCGTTGTCAAATGCGCCATTGTAAATATTGTCTCCCGCCATTCCCGCTACTTTGCCAAAATGATCCCAATGCGCCGCATAAATAACCACCTCGTCCGGCCGAACGGCGCCCGGAATCATTGCAACGACATTTTGTGAACGCAATTGTTCAACATTGTTATTAACCTTGACTGTGGACTTCAAGCCTGACGAAACAGCCTTGAAGTCGACTGATTTAGCAGACTCTTTCAAAGTTGCCAAATCAAGACCGGCTCCTTGAAAAAGTTGCGTTGCGGTTTCCCATGATAACCAGCCTTCAATGGCGCAGCGCGACATGTTATTATCAGCATTAACCAAGTCAAATTGTTTTCCCGACCAACTGCCGGAAACAACCTCCCAGGGATAACCAGCCGCCTCATTTTCATGAACGATGAATGCGCCGGCGGCGCCCTGCCTGGCCGCTTCCTCAAATTTATAAGTCCAGCGGCCATAATAGGTCATGGCATTGCCGTTAAACAAGGTCGAGTCTTGCGTGGCATATCCAGGATCGTTGACCAAAATAACGACTGTCTTCCCTTTGACATCAACATCTTGGTAGTCGTTCCAGGCGTATTCCGGAGCAATCGCTCCATAGCCGACGAATACAATCTCAGAACTATTGAGCGAAGATACGCCAATAACTCGTTTTGTCCAGGCCATAAATTCTTTTTGAAAAGCCAGCGTCTTCGAAAAATTAGCGCCGCTTACCTTCATTTTCAAATCTTCACTCGAAGTAATTCCCACCAGAGGAACCTCTTGAAAAAAGCTATTCCCATTGCCGGGCTGCAGTCCCAGCGCAGAAAACTTCTCCTTTAAAAAAGCGATTGTTTTATCTTCTCCGGGCGATGATGGCAGACGGCCTTCAAATTCATCGGAAGACAACGTCGCAACAGCGGCGGCAAAAGTTTCTGCGACAATCGTTTTTTTTGCCTGCTCCAGATCATGGTTAACCACATCACAACACAAAAACAGTATAATAGAAAAAATGAAAATCAGCCCTTCTTTGATAAATTTCATACCTTCCTCCCTTTTCTAAATTTCAATTTCAACGCAGGCGAAAATATCCCGGTCAATTCATTAACGCAAGTTTTGCCCTGAACAAGGGCAGCATTTTCCCCATAACTTTTATAGAATAAACATTCCCTCAACCGTTTAAATGATAAAACATATTTCATTTACCGTGTTCTGCAATTGGAGCAAACTATCCATTCATTTCGAACTTCTTGCGCCTTCATGATGTAGACAAGAGCCATAGACTCAAAATCAAGCAGGCCGCCGGCAACCCATTGCTGACATGAAATAAAAAACAGGTTGCGTGGACACTGACTTCAAAATCAGGAAAAATGCTCCATTACATATTCAAAACCAGCCTGGATCAAACTCAAATCAACCTGTTCAACGACTTCAACTTTGCCAACTGCTTTTGGCAAAACGAAACGCAATTTTCCATCAACTGCTTTTTTATCGGCTTTCATAAAGTGAATGAGTTGCGAAATTGACAGCCCCTGCAACAAATTGCCCAGCTCAAATTTATAAATAAGTTGTGAAATTTGACGCAACCCGGCTTTGTCAAGAACGCCCATTTTCCAGGCAATGTAACTTTCGGCCAACATGCCCATCAAAACAGCTTCACCGTGCAATATCTGATTGTATCCAAGCGCGGCTTCAAAAGAATGACCAACTGTGTGACCAAAATTCAGGATCATTCGCATGCCATTTTCCCGCTCATCTTCGCTGACGATATCAGCCTTGATTTTGCATGATTTTTGAATAATTTCACCGAGCAAATTTGGTTCAAGCGCATAAACGTCATCCAGGCGAGATTCACATGTCGCAAAAAGGTCAGGGTCTTGAATAACGCCATACTTAACTACCTCCGCCATTCCCGAGGTAATTTCGCGCCTGGGCAGCGTTTTTAAAAAATGCAGGTCGCACCAAACCAGTTTAGGCTGATAAATCGAGCCGATAAGGTTTTTTCCGGTCGAATGATTGACGCCGGTTTTGCCGCCAACACTTGAATCAACCTGCGCCAACAAGGTTGTTGGAATTTGAATATAGCGCACGCCTCGCTTATAAATGGACGCCACAAAGCCAGCTAAATCACCGACAACGCCGCCGCCAAAGGCAAGGACCAACAGTTTGCGATCATATTGTTTTTTTAACAGCCGGTTCATTACTTTTTCCAGCATGGGCAGTGATTTTGACTTTTCTCCAGCTGGCACAGAAATAACATCGGCCAGTTCAAGCGTCAATGACAAGCTGTTTTGCAACATTGAACCATAAATTTTTTCAACATTGTCATCCGTAATTACAACTGCTTGTGATATAAAATTTAACTGGCCGAAGGCTTGCCCTAAACCGGCAAGAGCAGAGTCCTGAACATAAATCTCATAGCTGTTTTCTCCTAAATCAACGCGGATATTACGCATCAAAATCAACCAACACTTTTAAACTGTCAGGCTGTTTGGCGCGCTCAAACGCCTCACTAAATTGTGCAAACGGGTAAATTTGCTCGATTAGGCCATCGATCTGAACGCGTTTAGCGGCCAGGGCGCGAAGAGCTGGCATGAATTGGCCACAACGCGATCCGACGATGGTAATTTCATCAATAACAATGGGCGCGGCGTTCAAATTCAGGTTGTCGGCATAAGTGCTTTTCAAAACAACTGTTCCACGGGGACGCACAATATTAAGGGCTGATTCAAAGCCTGAGGGAGAGCCGGACGCTTCGACGACAATGTTGTAGGTTTTGGCGATTGCCGCATTTTTTAAACAGGTTGACAGGCCAAGGGCGCGGGCAAAATCAAGTTTCCGCTCATGTTTTCCAACCAAGGTGATATCGGCGCATGAAAGCTGTAAAACCTGAGCGATCAGCAGACCAAGTTTCCCATCGCCGATAACGGCAATTTGACTATTTGGCGCAAGTTTTACCTGCTCCATAATTTCAAAGGCAGCAGCCAACGGCTCAACAAAAACCGCCTGGTGATCACTGACTTGCACCGGGACTTCGCGCAAGTTCTTGGCGGGAACCAAAACATATTCAGCAAATGCGCCATTTTGGTTTAAAATTCCCATCACCGTTCGATTTGGGCAATGTCGCGACAAATCCAGGCGACAATATTGACAATTTCGACAACCGACGTTTATTTCACCACAAACTCTTTTACCAACCCAATGCTGCTCCTCACATTCAGACACGACACCGACAAATTCATGTCCGGGCACACCCTGAAAGTTCATATAACCCCTGACCAGCTCAAGATCCGTGTTGCAAATTCCCGCCATCCTTACTTTTACAATAGCGGCTCCGGGTTGAGACTTGGGTTTTTCCATTTCAACCAATGACAATTGTGTTCCTTTTAAAAAAGCAGCACGCATTTGAGGTCCTTCATTTGAGCCTGACAGAAAACAAATCATCCCATTGCGAAAACCAGAACATGGCAGCGTCAAAATACCTGCGGAAAAACGAAGTTCTCGCGCTCAATAACAGAATTTGATCGTTTTCAGCCATTGACTGATGATTGAAAATAAAGATTAATATATGGAAATTGAACGGGTGAATATAAAAAGGCAGGAGTTCGGGTTCAAGCGTAAAAAGCCGCATGATCCCATACGGCTATTTACGCCTGGAAGAAAAATTACGAACGTTTGCTTCTAAGAGAGGTAAGAATTATGATCAAACCCGCCAACACAAGGGAGAGGGGCCACAAATCCAAAAAATTATCACACAAAAACAACTTCACGCTTTGCAGCATAAACACAAGCCCCAGGGTGGATAATGTCACAGCAGGAATCAATAGCGATCTATCGGTTTTATTTTGCAGATATTTTGAAAAGTATGCTATTCCAAAGGCCAGTGGAAAAATTGGCCAGTACTCCGAAATATTATAATAATTATACTTCCATGATAAAAAATCATAATTTCGCAGCAAAAAGAAGGCGCCAAGCGTTAAAAAAATTGTTGCAGGAAACAGCGCCGCGCTTTCACCTCTCTTTTTCACTGAATAAAAAAGCCCTCCTGCGCATAGCAATAGCGCAATCGGATATAGGTGTTCAAAGGACAAATCAATTATGCCGAAATTCCGAAGGGATAACCAAACGCCGATCAGAACCAATGTCAATCCAGTTAAAAATGTCTTTTTATCCAACATGCTTTAACTCCGGAGAATTGTACTTGTAATTTCGAATAACAAATCACTCTTTCCCTTCGCTTGAGGTCGATGAACTACCGCTGGTTTTGGCGCTTTTAGCCTTTGGGGCAGTTTTTGTTTTTTGGGCGCTGTCTGTTTTTTCAGCAAAGACAACTTTCTCTTCAGGAACGATAATCATCATTGCCACATAAGCGATGATCCCCAAAAAACCACCCGTGGCAAGCGAGACCAAAACAAACCCGACTCTGACCAGCGAAGGATCAATATTGAAATGGGTTGCCAGGCCGCCACATACACCTGCTATCATTTTCTCATCTGTAGATCTGGTTAATTTATTTTCCATCGAAATCACTCCACTTTTTTCTTTCACGGGTTCAGATGTTTTGCCAGTTTTCAGGTGTTTTATCACCAGATAAACACCGATAATAATGATTAATATCGGCAGCGCATGTTCAACTCCATTGTCCAGTAGCCAGCCATGATGCCAATTAAAATGAAAAGGGTCATAACGAAACCAATTCACCGATTCGACCAAGAACGCAAACCCGATCAATACAAGCAGCGCGCCCCAAATAAAAGTTGCGCCACCCCTTTTATGATGTTTCTTTTCATGATTAATTGAGTCTGGATCTCCGGGAATAATAATCCATGCTGCGATATAAGCCAGCAAGCCAACACCGCCAAAAAGAACAAAGGCGACCCAAATAAACCGCACAACTGTTGCATCAATGGCAAAATAGTTTGAAGCGCCGCCGCAAACCCCTGCGATTACCCGATCTGTATTGGAACGGTATAAACGTTTCGGCAAATCTTGATTTTTTTCTGACATTTCTCAGTTACCCGTTTAATGATTTTCCAATTAACGGCTTGCCTGCAATTAGAGCTGAGCCTGTCGCAGATTCTGCTTGTGAAAATATGCAGGTTGCAAATCCCGTTGGACTCTTCTTTGCAGTTCCAGGCAAACACAAATATTACTTTGAATCCATTAACGGACAAACCAGAACAAGGTTTCGTATCATTTCGGAATATGCTGACTCTCTATGTCAATAATTTTTTGAACGCGCCGAAAATGCCTTTCCTCACCATAAGCAGTGTTAAGCCAGGTGAAAACAATTTCCTTGATCATTTCAAATTCAGTAACGCGACCACCCAATGTCAAAAGATTGGCGTAATTGTGTTCACGGCTATTTTTTGCTGTGACCTTGTCATAACAGGCTGCGGCGCGGATTCCGGGAACTTTGTTAGCCGCCATTGCTGAACCAATGCCTGCTCCATCTATCATAATGCCGACATTGCCTGAACTTTCAATCACTTTCTTCGCAACGCGATACGCATAGTCAGGATAATCAACAGCGTCGTCAGAAAATGTCCCGACATCTTCGACAAAATACCCTTGCGCATTCAGCAACGGCAACAGTATTTCCTTAACCTTGAAACCGCCATGATCGGCTCCGATGATAATATTTGGCTTCAGATCAGCTGCTGGTTTGATTGCGACAGATTTCGTCAGGAGATTGGTTTCGGATGAGACAAATTTTATTTTATAGCGCTGAGCTGCATCAATTGCAGCTGGTGTAATTACTGTAGTCGGGGAGACATGTATTTGGGTGTTTCTTTGCTTGCCAGCGGCAATAACATCTTGTTCATTTATAAATTTTGTCATCTATTATGTGTTTCGCAAAAGGGGCACAAACCTAACTGAAATTTGCGATTCCTGTTTAAATGAGTCTATTCCATCCTTGGTCACCAAAACCAACTCTTGTTCCTTTTCTCCAACGGGAAGAATCATCTTTCCGCCAACTTTTAGTTGTTCAATTAATGAAGGAGGAATATGCTCATGGGCTGCTGTAACGACTATGCCATCGAAGGGAGCGCATTCAGGCCAACCTTTGTAACCATCGCCATAGCGCAACTCTATATTTTCATAACCAAACTTGGCGTACCTTCTAGCAACATCTATAATCAGGTTTTGATTAATTTCAACAGTATACACTTTTTTCACTATTTCAGCCAGCACTGCGGTTTGATAACCGGAACCCGCGCCAACTTCGAGAATTCGCTCGTTGCCAGTTAATCCCAAAGCGGCGGTCATATAAGCTACGATGAAAGGTTGTGATATGGTTTGATTTTCGCCAATTGGCAAGGGTTTGTCAGAATAGGCCTCCGTTTCCAACGATTCAGGCACAAACCGGTGTCGGGGAACAGCTTCCATGGCAGCCAAAACCAACGGATCTTTTACACCGCGGGAAAGAATTTGCTCTCGGAGCATTTTTTTGCGCGAATGGTAGCTACGGTGTGAATCGCCTTTTCCTAATTTTACTTCTTCTCCAAAATCGATCATAACGTCACCCCATCTGTTTATTTTGCGCACAAGGCATCAATATGAGCTTCGACACTAGCGGAAAGACCTTTAAGATCGTAGCCGCCCTCCAGCAATGAAACAAGCCTTCCATCGCAACAAGTGTCAGCAAGGTGAACCGCTCTTTTTGTCAACTCTGCAAAGCCGTTTTCAGTGACCTTCATATTGGCTAATGGATCTAGATAATGCGCATCGAAACCAGCAGAAATCAACAAGAAATCAGGCTCAAAGTCGAGCGTTTTGGTTTCCACCTGCTCTGCGAAAGCTGCGAGATATACTTCATCGTCAGAACCTGATTTTAAAGGGATATTCAGCGTCGTTCCAAGTCCTTCTCCAACGCCTGTTTCATCAGAACCACCCGTGCCTGGATAGAGGGGCGCTTCATGCATGCTAATATACAACACGGTCGGATCATCATAAAAAGCCGCCTGGGAACCGTTTCCATGGTGAACATCCCAATCGATAATGGCGATCTTTTTGAAGCTTCTTTTTTCCTGTAACCATCTTGCGGCAACCGCCACATGGTTAAAAAGGCAAAACCCCATCGCACGCTTCGGTTCAGCATGATGACCAGGTGGTCGAATGGCGCAAAAAGCGTTCTTGAGAGCGCCTGTTGTCACAAGCTCACAGCCTTCAATGATGGCTCCCGTTGCCAGCAACGAAGCATTAAATGAATCAGAAGAGACAACAGTGTCCGGATCTAAACGAGATGACCCATTACTGCGACAAGCATTCCGAACGTAGTCAATATGAGATTTCGGATGAACCAGTTCAAGCGTTAGAGCAAGAGCCGGTTCAGGTGTAATTCGTTCCACTCTGTCGCCGAATGCATTGAAGTTTAAATTCTCCATCAACGCCATGAGACGCTCCGGTCTTTCCGGGTGACTGGAGCCGGTGTCGTGTAGCAAATAATCTTTATGAAAGAAAAAACCTGTCTTATTTTTCATTCCTACTTAATCCAGAAAGAGCCGTAATCAACCATTGCCTCTCCACGTCCAAGCACTTGAATTTTATAGCGCCCTGCTTTTAAGTCAGGCACAACGCAGACTTGCTGAAAGGGAACTAACATTTGAGCGACAAAATTGCCTGGCTTGTAAGATGCTATTGGCGTTATTATAACAAGGTTATCTTCAATTTTGACATTGAACTTTTCAAACGAGTATGCCGGAGAAGGCAAACTTCCTTTAACCAGAAGTCGCAATTCACGCCTCTTAACAACAATTCCCTGATCGCCCTTTTCAGAAATGTAGACTCGATGTTTCGTGTGTGCGTCTCCGGGATTCTTGTTAGCTCCAGGCTGCTCCAACCTAGCGGAACACGAAAAAAGTATAGAAATCAGGAAAAGCAGTAAAATTCGCATTTTCATGGCCTCCAGAAGATTCCCTTTGCTAACCAGAATACTGCAAATTAGTTTCTTTAAATAAACAGAGAAGAGCCGCACCCCAGCGCTACAGGTATTTCATCTCCATCGCCAAAAGCGGACTGAGGAGTTCCTATCAGGTAGGAATTTGCTTGAGAATAAGCAAGGACGTCAGCTGAGCCTTTGCTTGATAAGGGCTGCGCAACAAATTCTCCAGCCTCTATCATTACAACAGCGGGATGATAGCTCACACGTTTGTTTTTATTGATAAAATCACCCCTGAGTTTAGCCGAAATCAAGCTACTCTCAAATCGTGGATATCCCATTATTTTTTTAAAAACAGGTGTAACAAGAATGTCAAAAACCGTGCTTGCCGAAACCGGATTGCCTGGCAAACCAAATACAGCGCATGAACCGGTTGTTCCCATAACCGCTGGTTTTCCAGGTTTGATGTTTACAGAATCATAGATGATATCAACGCCAAGCTCAGCAAGAACCTTTTCGACAAAATCATAATCTCCCATGGAAACACCACCCGAAATCAGAAGGACATCCTGCTCAAGCCCCGCCATTAAAGCGCTTCTCAAAGAGGCCAGGTCATCAGTTACACAACCCATCATTTTCGGCGTGACGCCAATCATTTTCAATTGCGCCGAGATGGCATAACCATTGCTATTTCGTATTTGCCCCGGACCTGGCTGTTGTCCAACATCAACCAGCTCGTCTCCAGTTGCCAAGACCGCGACATCCGGCAACCGGCATACTGAAACCATCTCTTGGCCAATGCTTGCAAGAACCCCGACAACAGCAGGATTCACAAATGCGCCGCGCCTTAAAACGACGCTATCCTTTTGCATCACTTCTCCCTTAAATGCGACATGCTTTCCAGGCTCAACTTTTTCAAGTATCTCTACAATCGACGGCTCAATGGAACGTGTTTTTTCCACCATTTGAACTGCGTCGCAACCATGCGGTAAGGGTGCTCCTGTCATAATTTTGGCGGCCTCTCCACGCTTAACTGTAAAATTTGGAATGCCGCCAGCTTGAACAACGCCAACAACTTTTAATTGACAAGGGGAAGACTGAACATCAGCTGCATGAAAAGCATATCCATCCATTGCAGATTTGTTGAACGGAGGCATATCGATGTCTGAAGTCAAATCATCAAATAGAATACGGTTGAGGCTGTTGGTTAGAGGAATTTTAACGGAACCAAGCGGTTTTACGGCCTGAAGTGCAAACTGGATAGCATCTTCAATTGAAATCATGCGGGTAATTGGGGTTATTTTAGAACAACGCGATATGGTTTTCCATGATTCTTTTTTATCTCATCGCCAAATTTACGCGCATCTTGTTTTGTTTCAAAGGAACTGACTAAAACCAGATAAACAGTTTTACCTTCAATCACCTTCTCGCGCACTTCGACAAGAATACCAATTTTTGAAAAGTAATTGCGCAAATTTAAGGCGCCGTTTATTTGTTTATATGCGCCAACCTGAAGCGTATAAAGTCCGTCCATGTCGGAAATTTTGGTTCCTGATACCCGTAACGCCGGCTCCTTGTCAAGTTCGCGTAGATCTGCCTTCGCGAACTGCACAAATCTTGAATGACGATACTTGGCTACAAAATTGCCAAGCTCATCATTACATGCGTCATTTTTACCGGCAGCGCAGATGCAAACAGCGGCAAAATACAAAGCATCTTGAACCAGTAATGGATCGGAATGATTTTCAACGATTTCCAAAAAAAATCTGCGCGCCGACACGTAAAGCCCTCTGGCCAGATAATAATGCCCCATCGTAATGGCCGCTTTTCCTGCTTCAGGTGAGTCGGAGAAATTTACTTTCAAGTGATTATAATACTCCATCGCCTGCTGCGCGTTTTCCTCCATAACAGCTTCCACATAAAGGGCTTGGGGAAGACCATCATACTTTGCTATAAAAACGTTGGCTGCTTTTGCGGCTTCGTCTAAACTACTCTCCTTTAAAACCTGCTGAATGTCAAAGGATGCCTGGGCAAAACAGAACTCAGGAAGGTATAAGTTGCAATTTATCGCAAAAGCCAGAAATACATATAGAGTGATCTTAATTTTCATAATCTTTTTCAATGGAACTGTCCAACTTTAACTCAGGTTCATCTACATTTGGCAAATCGCCCAATAACTCCAAAGCAATTTGCAGTGCTTTAGAATCATCTCCTGATTTATGATAAAGCCAGACTAGATATTTCAGAGTCTCCTCATTCTCAGGCTCTCTGTCTAAAATCAACAAACATTCAGAGATCGCTTTTTCCAGCTCGCCCTTTTTATCATAAGTCTCAACCAAAGCCAACCTTGCAATTATATTTTCAGGTTGTCTTTTTAAAATATCGTAGCAGATGTTTTCGATTTCACCGTATACGCCGCCGTCATAGAGCAGTTCTTTTATCCGATGAAAAGCAACTTTTGATTGATCCGGAATTTTCTCGACCAACAATTTCAATGTTTTAAGCGCTTCATCCTTACGTTTCTCTCGATTATAAGAATTAGCTAAAGCAATATAGCCTGGTGAACCTTCCGGGTCGATTTTGATAGCCTCCTTAAAACATACAATCGCATCTTTTTCAGAAGCTCCCTTTTTTATTAACTGTAAGCCTTCTCGAACTTTGTACACAGCTTGTCTTGAATTAACTTTTTCGCGCTCTGCGGGGGGCAAATCTTTACACGCCACAAAAGCGCCAGCCCAATCCGCTAGATCTTCATAAACTCTAACTTTCATTTCCCGCGCCCAGTGTGCTTTTTTATCTGACTCAAGCACTTTCTCCAAAACCTCAAGCGCCTGGTCAAAATGTCCGGCTGTACGAAAATCCAAGGTAAGACTTTGTAAAATTTCATTCCGTTGCTTGTCGCTCAAATTCTTCCGGACAGTCAAATACTTATGAATGCTTATCGCTCTCACCGGTTCACCCAACTCACGAAAGATATCGCCTATTTTGATATAAGCGTCAACCAGTTTGGTATTCTTTCGAACCGCTTCCTTCAATTTCCGAATGGCCTTTTCCTTCTCACCAGCCAACAAGAAATTCAAACCCTCCGCATAATCTGTTGCGGAGTCATTACAGGAACTGTTCGTTCTTTTGGAAAAAACAGAGACAAATAAATAAGCTAACAGGGCTGCGCCTATTACAATTAACAGGAGAATTGTTGCTTCCATATCGATTTAACTTTCTCCGGGAGCCAAACCAAAGCCAGACTCATCATCGCCCAAAGATAAATTCCGCAGGCTGTCAAGTTCACTTTGGAGTTCGCGTTGCTCCTTATTCATTTTACGAATTTCTTTCTTCAAATCCATTACCTGAAAAATAGACACGGCGAGCCAAAAAAGCACTCCCAAGCCAAATGAGGCATAAATCACCAGCCACATTTGCACACTTTGAACCTCCCAACTGCCAGTCAGAAAAACTACATTTACTTCCTGACCACTATTTTGTAAGGCAAATCCAAGGATTATCAGCATCAATACGGCTGCCAGGAACCACTTTACTGCCCACATATTTTCTCCTATTCTATCAGATAGCCTTGCTATTGGCACATTTATGCAAAATAAGCACCTTGTCCTCAAACATGAAGACAAGGCGCAAAATTAAGTTAAAAGCCATAAACAGAAAGATGCAGCGGTTTGTTGCTATTTATCTGCATCCTCTTTCACTTCGGAGTCGTCAGTCTCAGCGTCTTTTTCAGGAACATCGACCTCATCCTTTGGAACATCAACCTCATCCTTTGAAACATCAACCTCATCCTTTGGACTATCAACCTCATCCTTTGGAACATCGACAGCTTCAGCTAAAACAGTTGAATCCACTTCACTTTTTTCAACTTTTTCGCCATCGGCTTTTTTCTTGTCAGAGATTTTTTTTGCCTGTTTCTTTTCAGGTAGTGAGCCCATTTCGCGATCAAACTCTTCGATGGCCTTGACATCATCTTCGGCCAAAGCTGCTTCGTCTTCAGAGGCAAAGAGTTTTTCTGAAAGTATAATTTTTTTACTTTCTTTATTAAATTCAATCACGCTGAGGTCAAGTTCATCATCGACATTGTAAGCGTCTGCGGGCTTTTTCAAACCATCTTTCTTAAGCTGAGAAATCGGCACAAAGCCATCGACTTCTTCGGGCAACTCAACAATAACGCCTTTTTCAATCATTCGCACGATTTTGCCTTTGGTCTGCGCTTTTGGCACATAGGTGTCAGCAAGCGTGTCCCATGGATTTGGCATTGTTTGCTTATAACCTAATGAAATGCGTCTGTTTGATTGCTCAATGCTCAACACAACAACATCAATTTCATCGCCTTTCTTCAGAACTTCTCCAGGATGCCTGATCTTTTTAGTCCAGGACAAATCTGAAATATGGATAAGTCCGTCTACACCTTCTTCAAGTTCAATAAAAGCGCCGAAATTAGTTAAATTTCTAACCACACCGCTTTGATTGGAAGTAACAGGGTATTTCGCCTCAATGTCTTCCCATGGATCTGGTTCGAGCTGTTTTAAACCAAGGGAAATTTTCCTGCCATCATGATCGATATTTAAAATCTTGGCATCGACAATTTCACCGAGAGAAAGAATTTTTGAAGGATGCTTGATATGCTGAGTCCAGGACATTTCAGAAATATGAATCAAACCTTCGACACCTTTTTCAAGTTCGATGAAAGAACCATAATCAGAAATATTCACAACTTTGCCCTGAATCACGTCAGCCTCGTTGTAGCGGTCTTTCACGCCATCCCAAGGATGAGGTTGCAATTGTTTTAAACCGAGAGAAATTCTGTCTTTTGCTTCATTAAAATCAAGAATTTGCACTTTTATTTTTTCATCAAGCGACACAATTTCGGAAGGATGACTAACACGTCCCCACGAAAGGTCGTTGATATGCAACAAACCATCAACACCGCCCAAGTCTATAAATACACCGAAATCTGTAATGTTTTTAACCGAGCCTTCCAAGACCTGGCCTTTATCCAGGTTTTCAAGGATTTGGGCGCGCTGTTCTTTCATGCCTTCTTCAATCATTATACGGTGTGAAACAACGATATTTCTCCGCAGTTCATTTACTTTAACAATCTTAAACTCCATCTCTTTACCGATAAGCGCGTCAAAGTCGCGAACGGGGCGCACATCAATTTGGGAGCCTGGCAAGAAAGCGTCAACCCCATTCAGGTCAACAACAATACCTCCTTTAATTCTGCGGGTGCAAATACCGACAAGCGTTTCATCCTTGCTATAGGACTCGAGCACGCGTTCCCATGTGCGCATAAAATCGGCTTTTTTCTTGGATAAGATCAGCTGGCCATGCTTGTCCTCGACATTGTCAAGGAAGACTTCAACATCCTCACCAACTGCTATAGAATCTTTTGAGCCAAATTCATGAACAGGAATCACACCTTCTGATTTAAACCCAATGTCAACGGAAACTTCTTTGTCATTTATTGCAAGAATTTTCCCTATCACCATTTCGCCTTCTACGAAATCAGACATTGTTTCATCATAAAGGCCAAAGAGTTCATTGAACTCCTCGCTGCTATATTCATTGTCATCCTCAAGATCTTCAACCGACACAACTTTGTCTTCAAAAGTTTTCAAAACGGGAGTCGTTTTGACGCTGTCAGTAGTGGATGAAACCTGAAACTCACCTCCTTCCTTTATTTTTACGTCGTTGTCGCCTTGTGCGACAGTTGCTGCGTCTGACATGAAAAAGTACCTCCTTAGTGGTAATTATGTTATTCTTAAATCAAAAATCTGTCACTTGACTTCAGCGACTTTTGCCATGACCTGCTCAACAACCTGCCTAATGGTCAAATCTGTTGTATTTATACAGAACGCGTCATTTGGCTTACGTAAAGGGGCGACCGCCCGACCGGCGTCTAAACTGTCGCGCCTCGCTATATCTTCCTTTAGCGCATCAAGCGACAAACCTGAAGCGTCATTATCATTTTGCCTCCTACTCGCCCGCACATCCAGAGAAGCTTCCATATACACTTTTAAATGCGCATCTGGAAATACAACTGTCCCTATGTCGCGCCCGTCCATAATAACGGCCTGTTTATCGGCCATCTTGCGAAGCAAAGCAGTTACGTGCTCGCGAACCAGCGTCAAGGCTGAAACCGCCGAGACATTTTGCGTAACACGCTGTGACCTGACCTCTACAGTCACATCCACATCATCTAAAAAAACCTGCACAGAGTTTCCGCTTTTCCTCAGCCCTACTTTTGAAACCCGCAAAAGAGGTGGAATTTGCTTATTTTCATTTGAAAAATCAAGCTTTTCTTTTAAAAACAAAAGAGTTACAGCCCGATAAATTGCGCCGGAATCTAAATATAGTATGCCGAGTTTCTCAGCGACAAGTTTTGCGATTGTACTTTTACCTGAACCGGCGGGGCCGTCGATGGCGATAATTAGTTTATCTTCACTCAAAATCAATCCTTCATCCGGTGACCCTGATCCTCATGCTGAAAAATCCAGCCAACCACTTTCCCAATATTCAAAACTTCTTCATCAAGCCAATAGTTGCGATCTTGTTCAAACCGAGAGCTGGTGTCCCCAGCAGGAATTTGTTCGATTTTGCTGAAAATTTCCTGGATGCGCTTTCGCCAGACTTCCATATTTCCAACCCGCAAATCCACCCACCCATCACTTGCCCATAAGTCAATCGACTCAGGAGATAATTTCAAGACAGAGGTTCCCTTTATTGAAGGAACCTTAATTTGACGACCGCGCAAAAGGCGCACGCCATCCGACAGCAAAATCGGAATGCCGATTGAAAGTATTGACGCCCTGAGTTTTTGATCTGTTAAAACAGTCTCTTGAATCTTCGCAGATAATTCTTCCGCGGAGGCATTGATAATTCCCTGCATGGAGGAAGCGACAACCGTCAGCAGATATGCTTCATAAAGAAGCTTGCTGAGCCGCGGCGGGCCAAGCAGTTCAAATGCAACAGAATGACACTTGTTTTCTTCCATCAAACGACGCATCTTTTCAAGCGCCGAAGCGCGCATTAGACCAGCTCTGTAAGTCGGCCCCATGGTTGCATTATCCAAGGCGTTAATTATATCATGCCCCGTGTTGCCTCCTTTAATTTCGAAAATAACACTTCTTGCGATTTCTTCCGGTGTGACAAGCCCCATTTGCGCAGCCCCGGATATAGCTGTGAACTCTCCGTATGAAAAAATACCATTCTCACCGGTGTCAACATAAACTGATTTCAGATTTTCTCCGAGACTAACCACATTTTTTGTATATTTGAGATCGAGGCTTTCCTTCAACTCAACGGCATTTTCCAGCGGGCAATCGTGCAATTCGACCGGATTTTTCCCTTTCCTGATTTCACCATAGCAGATTCTTTTCCAGGCAATTGCGGCAGTGGGCTTAATCTCCTTTGTAATCGGCGCGTCGGGCGTTCTTGCCATGAGAAAGAGCAGCATACTATGCGCGCCCGCAACCGTTGATTTACCCAACAAAGTTCTGGATGGTTTTTCTTCGGAATGGGTATAGGGAATATTCAGCCCCATTCCGCCTGTGCCGCTCGTTCCTATTTTTAAATAGAATTTTGTTTTGTAGCGGCGCATGGCTTCATACAATATTTGCACATGTCGAATAAGTTGCGGAATATATTGGGTGCATAAAAGCTTTTCAACTTCGACCATAAATTCATTTGAATAATCTTTTTTGTCTTTACGATCATTTAACTCAGCTTTAAGGTTGTAATAGCTTTTAAAAATATTTTGATAGGCTACGGCAGTTGCCGAGTTTATACAATCGATCATTACGTCGGGTTTAAATTTATTGATTGTCTGAAACAAATGTGAGCGTTGAAGAAGCTCCTCACTTAACTCCTCCATCGTATCGTCGATAAGCCAATTCCTAAATTGGTCATTTGTTAAGATTTCCAGGCGGTTAAGCCCCTTCATGCTATCCCGAACAAAGATATTGCCCCAATATGGCGTTAACTTTGTTTCCTTTGAAGCCAATGGAGCCAAATTACTGCACGCGTCCCTTGCTTCTTCTTCACTTAGTGAAAGAATAATAATCTCATTCGGTTCTTCTTGCAATAACTGAGTGCAAATTGCATTGCCAACCAACCCCCATCCTCCCAATACCATGACGCGCTTATTTTTAATTTCCATGAATCACCCTCCTAATTGATTTAAGCTCATAAGACTTCAATCTTCTCCATTGGCCGAACAGTGGCAAATTCAATCTAAGACCGCCTATTTCAGTCCGATGCAGACGTTTCACTTCATAATCAAGCGTTGAAAACATTCTACGAACCTGTCGATTCCATCCCTGATGAAGCGCAATATCAACTGTTTTCTCATCCGTTTCGACGCGTGTCAGTTCACAAGGCGCCGTGACGCCTTCTTCCAAAGAAATTCCATTTGCCAAAGTCGCCAAATCCCTGTCGGATAACTTCCTACTTACTCTGACTCTGTATTTTTTTTGAACTTTGTACTTCGGGTGACTCAGACGATAGGCAAAGTCGCCATCATTGGTCAGAATCATCAATCCTGTTGTATCACGATCCAAACGGCCAATGGGAAACAGACGATTTTTACTATCGACTAAATCAAGGACGGTTTGCCGTTTCCGATCATCCGAAACGGTGGTGATGACATTCTTGGGTTTATTCAGCATAACATATTCAAATTTAGCCGTTGGCGAAACAAAATGACCGTCATATCTCACTTTATCAACGTCGCTATCGATTTTAACGCCAAGCTTTTTCTCGACAATACCGTTAACAGAAACTTGACCTGAGAGAATTAATTCATCACATTTTCGGCGGGCGGCAATACCGCAACTGGCGAGATACTTATTCAGCCTGACTATTTCCATTATTTGGGGACACCTCTATTGCAGGCTGTGTTTGGGCTTCGATTGGAACTTCTTGCCCGGAGTGAGGAACTTGCTGGTTTTTATTTTCCTCGATTTGCCCTTCAGCAGCAGAAAAAACACCGCTGTCTGTCAGCGCATCAAGAATATCTGTTGACACGGTTTGTCCGACGTCAAGTTTACCCATTATTTCTTCAATTTCTTTCGGCTTGGGAAGCTCGCTAATTTCATTGATACCCAAATATTGCAAAAACTCTCTTGTTGTTCCATACAAAAGCGGTTTGCCGGGGCCATCCGCTCTCCCGGTGATAGTAATCAGGTTCCGCTCAAGTAGATTTTTCACGACACCGCCGGAATTCACCCCTCTGATGGCATCCACTTCAACCCGGCTAATTGGCTGTCTGAACACAATTATAGAAAGAGCTTCCAAGGCTGCCTGGCTTAAGCGATTCTTAATCCGGCCGCGAAACATTTTTTTGATCCACGGAGCCAATTCAGGGTTTGTGGTGTATTGGTAACCGCCGGCTACATGCGAAAGGAAAAAAGCGCGTTCGGTTTTTATATAATCGGCGTTTAACTCTTCAATAATTTTCTTTACCTGGCCGGGCGTAATTTCTTCTAAAATCGAGGCTATTTTGTTTTCGGAGAGTGGTTCGTCACTTGCGACAATCAAGGCTTCAACCAATTGTTTATTAAAGCTGGCTTCCATTAATTTTTTCGAATCCATATTTCAGAAAAGGGCTGGTTTTGATTCAAAAAAACTTTATTGCTTCTGACCAATTCCAAAATGGCGATAAATGTAACGATGAGGATGATTTTTTCTTTTACCTGACTCAGCAACAAATCTTTGAACAGCACCTGATCTTTTGTTTCAAGGAGACTGAGGACAAAATGAGCCTGGTCTTCAATTGTGACTGGTATTTGTTCTACCGTATGTTCGGTGACAGGTGGAATTCTTCTGACGACATCCATAAAAACAGCCATTAAGTCAAACATGGAAACATCTTTTATGGGAATTCCTTCTTCCTCCACTACCTCTTCTTCATGGAAGGCATAGTTTTGGGCAGGAAAAAAATTGCGGCGGTCGCGCTCCAGGTTGGAGAATTCATCCGCGACTTCTTTGTACCGTTGATATTCCAACAAACGCTGTACGAGTTCCTGGCGCGGATCCTCTTCTTCTTCCTCATCGAGTTCCGGTTTGGGCAGCAGCATTTTTGCCTTGATGCGAATCAATGTGGCCGCCATCAAAATGAACTCGCCGGCATAATCCAAATCGAGCATTTCAATAACTTTCAAATACCCCATGTATTGCTGCGTAATCTCTGAAATCGGAATATCGCAAACATCCACTTCACTCTTCCTTATCAAGAAAAGGAGAAGATCTAATGGACCGTCAAAATTTTGTAGATGAATTTTGTATGACACTATTTGATCCTTCAGGCACGCGGTTGCTCAGGCGTGTCGAAATTTCGACAAGTCAACCGCTACAGAAAAACTTGCTAAGATATGACACGAGGATTATATAATCAAGGTTTTTGGAGGTCATTCTTCAAAGAAGCCCATAGCTCCATATTTTTCAAGGCGTTGTTCAATTAACGTTTCCGTGGGTAGCTGCTCCAATTCATCAAGTTCTTTCAAAATGCTTTCCGACAGCAGTCGCGCCGCTTCTTTGTAATTTTGATGGGCGCCGCCAAGCGGCTCCAGGATGGGTTTATCCACAATACCTTGTTCAAGCAGGTCGTCGGTCGTCAACTTCATCGCATCCGCAACTTGTTCGGCTTTTGCGCCGAGTATCGCTGCGCAGCCTTCCGGAGAAATGACAGAATACCAGGTGTTTTCCATCATCAAAATACGATCTCCGACACCAATGCCAAGCGCTCCGCCCGAAGCGCCCTCGCCAATAATGACCACGACAATCGGCACTGGAAGACGCGCCATTTCAAACAAATTGCGAGCGATGGCCTCAGCCTGTCCGCGTTCTTCAGCGCCAAGACCCGGAAAAGCACCCGGCGTATCGACCAAACAAATGACCGGACGATTAAATTTAGCGGCAAAATTCATAACGCGCATGGCTTTACGATAACCTTCAGGGTGCGGCATTCCAAAGTTACGATGCAGTTTCTGTTTGGTTGTTCTGCCCTTCTGATGCCCGATAATAGCCACAGGCTTATCGCCCAAACGACAAAAGCCGGCAATGATGGCCGGATCGTCGCCAAATGCCCTATCGCCATGCATTTCTATAAAATTAGTGGTCATCAATTCAATATAATCTCTGGTATAGGGTCGATGTGGATGACGCGCCAGTTGCAAACGCTGCCATCGAGTCAGTTTTGAGAATATCTCTTTTCGAAGTTTTTGAGCTTTCTGTCTGAGGTGAGCCAGTTCATCAGAGAGTTCAACCTTATCTTCTGTGGCGGAATATTCTTCTATTTCACGTATCCGCCGTTCAAGTTCAACCACGGGTTTTTCAAAATCTAATGTAAAATCACTCATATTTTTCGGGTTCTCACCAAGGTTTTTAAAACAATTTCCAAATCAAGCAGAGGAGAATAGTTTTTTAAATAATAAAGATGGTAACGTTGTCGATCTGCATCACAATTTTTTTTATGATCATTAATTTGCGCAAGTCCGGTCAGGCCGGGCTTTAAATCAACCACTGATTGGGGCAATTCACGAACGCCAGGAGGCAAAAAACGAATTTCGGTTCCGACAAAACTCATTTCACCGCGAATAATATTGAACAGGTATGGCAGCCGGTTAAGCAGTTCCGGCCAAATGTCACCGGAAAACTCTTTCACCCAAAAAACACGATGCGCTCCCTGAACACGTTTTTCCTGTAAAGAAGTTGAAGATAAGTAACTTTTCCAGAAAAATAAAGGAAGAGTTACCGCTAACAATATTATTGCTGTCGTCATATCGAAAAGGCGCTTTTGCAACTTGTAAGGTTTCTTTTGCAGCTTGTATTCAATTTCCAGCAACGGCACATCGTCCAGTCGGTCGATTGTCGCTTTCCCCAAAATGACATCAAGGTTGTCGGGCATTAATTTGAAGTTAACGCCTTCATTGCCTGACTGTGAAATCACGCCAAGTATTCGGTCGTAAGACAATTTATGGGTCGAGAATATCACTTCTTGTATACTATTGTTTTTAATAATGTTTGTCAAGTCATCCAAACCGCCGATTATTTTAATATCGTCAATCTCCTCGCCCACATGCTTGTCATTTGCGCTGACAAAGCCGACTATTTCATAGCCGCTGTCGATACGTGAACGCAACTTACGCAACAAGTTTTTCGCAGAGGCAATATCGCCAACAACGATTGTGTTGCGAGCAAAAAAATTCTTGCCCAATCTTGCGGAAAAAGCGCCGCGTCCAAGGCTGTTCATGGTCTTTAACCAGAGTCGCCATCCCGGAATCAGAATAAAACAGATAGCACTGCTATAGAGGACAACGGCTCTTGAAAAAGCATACTGATTAAAGAAAAAAGTTAAACTTGCGTTGACCAGGAATCCCGAAAAAATGGCAAGCGCCGCTTTGGAAGCGGAAAAAATGTGCCTGTCGTACACGTCGCTAAGTTTTAAAGCAGTCATCCAGACAAATGAATAGGCGATGATTACCGGAACAAAAGAATGGAGGTTGGATAAGCTATCGAATCGAAAAAAAACCCCAAAGACGACCGCTATAACCAAGAATATGCCATCTGTTAAAGGAGCCGCTATTGTTTGCGTCAGATTCCCCAGAAAAGAAAGCCCGGCTCTCGACCAAATCGCAATCCAGAGCAACCAATAAGGCACCAACTGACGCTGATCTTTGAAATGTTTGCGGGCAAAGAGATCCATCGCATGATAAAATGTGCGCAAACTATCAAATTTTGCTTTTTTTGAACTTTCACCTTTAAAATGAATGATTTGGGTTTTCGGATAGTAAACCACTTTCCAGCCTGCTTTGCCAACCCGATAACACCAATCGAGATCTTCGCCATACATAAAAAAGGCTTCATCAAGCAGGCCGACATTTGTGATGGTTTCGCGCCGCACAGCCATAAATGAACCGGAAATGGCCTCAACCTGACAGGTTTCATCCGAGTCAAGATAGGTTAGATTGTAGCGGCCAAATAGCCGCGTTTTTGAGAAAAACCGGCTAAGCCCGCTCAATTTTGTGAATGCAACCCAGGGCGTCGGGAAACTGCGCCGACAGGAGAGTTGCAGTGAGCCGTCAGGATTCAGAATTTTGCAACCCAGCATCCCAACATCTGTGGACTTGCTTAGAAATTCCAATGTGCTGGTAAATGTATCTTCCTGAACGATGGTGTCAGGGTTTAACAAAACAATGACTTTTCCTCTGGATACTTTGATGCCCTGATTACAACTTTTTGCAAACCCATGATTCACATTATTGGCAATCAAAACCACATTGGGAAATTCCGCCAGGACTGCCTCGACGCTTTTGTCAATTGATGCATTGTCGACCACAATCACCTCAGCCGCAATATTTTCTAACGCCCTCTCAATTGACACAAGCGCTTGCAGGAGAAAATCTTTGACATTATAGTTTACAATGACAATTGAAATTTCGAGTGGGTTCTCAACATGAGGTAGAATATCGGCGGTTTGCGCTTCCCTTGCTATCGTTTTCGATAGTTTCATTTGGCGATTTTGTGCAGCAACGACAACAGCCTTAATTTCCAGACAATCCAGGCTGCTTCCCGCATCACTTTGTGGCTGAGCTTGCTAACCCCTCTGGATCTGTCAACAAAAATAATGGGGTGTTCGACAATGGAAAAGCCGCGGCGCCATGCTTTATAGGACATTTCGATTTGAAACGAATAACCATCGCTGCTAATTTTGTCAAGGTTGATGCTTTCAAGCACTTGTCGTCGAAAACACTTGAAGCCGCTGGTGCAGTCCTGAAGCGGAAGCTTGGTGATTAACCTTGTATAGAGATTTCCGGCAAGACTGATCAGCAATCTTGAAAACGGCCAGTTGACAACATTTACGCCACACTCATAACGTGAACCGACAACCAGGTCATATTCATGCGCCTTCGCAAGCATTGCCGGCATTTCTTTTGGATCGTGGGAATGGTCTGCATCGAGTTCAAAGACATAATCATAGCCTTTCTTGATAGCATATTTGAACCCTTCCACGTAAGCGGTGCCGAGACCCAATTTCCCATTTCGACGCAACAGCAAGACCGAAGAATGTTCCTTGCCAATATTCTCAACAATGTCGCCTGTGCCGTCAGGAGAGTTATCGTCAACGACTAAAATATCCAAATTTGCTATTTTTAAACCGAGAACTTTCTCGATAATTCCTTCAATGTTTTCATTTTCATTGTAGGTGGGTATAATAACTAAAACTTTTTCCATCCATTTCCGCCAAAAAAATGATCAAGACGCTAATTGCGCTTTAAATTTCAGTAATGCTTCATTAATATCGCTTAATTGACAACCAATTTCATTTTGCAGTTTGCTCATATCAAAACGCGACCTCAGTGGCCGAGGCGCATTTTGGTTCAACTCGGAAGTGCTGATCTGGTTCACTAAATTCTTATCAAAACCAAAAACTTCAGCAAGTTTGAGCGCAAATGCGTAGCGGCTATCGTATTCATTGCCAGCTACATTAAAAATTCCTGTTTTCCGGACTTCCGTTAATTGCCGGACGGCAAATGCAAGTTCATCAACTAATGTCGGATGACCAAATTGATCGTCGACTATATTTACCGGTTGGCCATTTTGCAGCTTGTCAACGAGCCAGGTGGCGAAATTTAAACGCAAACCAATCCCGGCTCCAAAAAGCACCATTGTTCGAGCAATTGCAGACTCGACACCACTGCCGATTACGGCGTTTTCTCCGGCCAATTTCGCTTTCCCATAATAACCCAAAGGATTGGGACGCGCTTCTTCATCATAAATATCCGCGCTGCCATCAAAAACATAATCGGTTGAAATATGCATGAAATATGCATTCAGGCTTTTGGCTATGACTGCCAGACTTTCTACGGCAGTTACATTTACTTTCCAGCAGGTTTCCTTATCATCTTCACTGCCATCGACATTGGTATACGCAGCCGAATTAACAATATATTGAGGTTCAATGGACTTTATCAGGCTGGTCATTGATTTTCTGTCGGTAATATCACATTGATGATAGTTATAATGACCATTCGTAACTGCGGCGCTTTCCTGCCGTCCGATTCCATAGACCTCAAACCCATCGAGAAACTGCTTGACGAGTTTCTGTCCTAACAAACCATTTGAGCCGGTTATTAAGACTTTCTTTTTCAGCAACTTCAAATTCCCCATATTTACCAAACCCTATTTTTCAGGATATAGACATAATAGCACAATATACTTTTTTTCAGGCACTTTTCAAAAAAACACGCTCCTTTTAACCGCAACCAAAGCGCTTCAAACAAATATTACTGTACAATGAACTTTCAAAATGACCTACTTATCTTTGCGCCTTATTTAGCATCTGTAGATACTTTATCTGTCAAAATTTGGCAAGGCTTTGAAAAAGCGTACTTAAAAACCTGCATTTAGATTTAATAGTTCCGGCGCTGACGGGTTAGGAATAAGGATAAAAAATATAAAAGAGAAGCGACAGAAATGCCAAAACCCACATGCCGGGCATTATTTCGCTAAATTTTCCATTGGCTGCCTTAAAAATTGGATATAACAAAAATCCGGCTGTTATCCCAATACCAATATTTAAGGTGAAGCACATTAAGCCAATCACCATAATAGCGGGAAAAAATTCAGTCGGGTCATTATAATTTAATTTGGCGAATGCATCTGTCATTAAAATTCCCACAACAATCAACGCCGAACCGTAAGCCGCAGCCGGCACGGCGACAAGAAGCGGCGCGCAAAAGAGAGCCAGCAGAAACATACAAGCCACTACAATTGCGGCAAAGCCTGTTCTGCCGCCAGCCTTCATGCCAGAAGCAGATTCTATATATACGCCAGCCGTTGTGGTTCCGACAAGACCTGCAACTGTTGTGGCAAGAGCATCCGCCATCATTGGTTTTTCAATTTCAACCAATTTCCCTTTATAGTCAAAAAAATCGCCCTGGGAAGCAACGCCGATAAGCGAGCCCGTGGTGTCGACAAAGGCCATCACAAAAATGGTAAGAACTATTGCCGGAAAACCTGGTAAAGAAAGGGCTGCAAAGTCCATTTTGAAAAAAGTTGGCGCCAAAGAAGGCGGCATGCCAAACCAGCTCTCAGGCGGTTCAGCCAGCCCAAGAATAAAACAGAACCCTGAAGTAACCAGTATTCCAATCAGAATAGAGCCGGGAACTTTTTTTTGCAACAGGAAGACAATCATGACAAAGTTGAGAATTGCCGCCATAACCGGCAGAGAGGTTAGAACGCCAATTTTCACAGGCGCGCCAGCAACGCCCAAAACAACAATTCCGGTTAAGTTCAAGCCAATAAACATCATGAACAAGCCAATGCCCACCGTGAAACTATGTCGCAACCCTTCCGGGATAGACTCAACAAGCCAACGCCTTAAATGAATGGCGGTCAAAAGCGTTAGAGCCACACCCGCCAAAAAAATTGCCCCCATTGCCTGCTGCCAGGAATAGCCAAGCAATATGACAACTGTGTAGGCGACAAATGCGCTTTCACCCAAATAAGGGGCGACAGCAAAAGGGCGCCTTGCATACAAACCCATCAAAAGAGCGCCAAACGCTGAAGTCAAAAGCGTGGCAACCATGGATGGTCCGAATGGGATTCCCGCCACTTCCAGTACTTTTGGATTAACGATAATTACATAAGACATGGTAAAGAATGTGGTCAAACCTGCCAGAAATTCCTGCCGAAAGGATGTTTGATGGCTCTCAAACTCAAAGTACCTGGCTATACTATTTAGCATGTGTATTGGAAAGAGTTAGCTGATTGCACAGCCAGCCTGTTTAAAGTCGGCCAGTTTTTGTTGCAGGGCGCTATCGCCAAGCGCGATGATTTGGGCGGCAAGGATAGCCGCGTTGGCCGCGCCTGCGGTTCCAATAGCAACCGTTGCCACGGGCACGCCTTTTGGCATTTGCACTGTGGCGTAAAGCGCGTCAACGCCATTAAGGTGCGAGCCCGGCATCGGAACACCAATAACAGGCAAGGTTGTATGCGCCGCTAAAACACCCGAGAGATGAGCGGCCATGCCTGCAATGCCAATAACTACTTTATATCCTTTTGCCTGCGCAGTCCCCGCCAGTTCAGCGGTTTCATGCGGATTTCTGTGCGCTGAGGAAATAAAATTCTCATATGGTATTCCAAAATAATTAAGATGTTTAACGCATTCGTCAAGAGCCGGTTGATCTGAAGCGCTGCCCATGACAATTGCAACAAGCGGTTTATCCATCAGGCTAACTATCCTCACTTTTTTGTCGTTGAATATCAGTTTTTGTTTGAAATGTATGCGCGATAATTTCCAACTGACGTAAGAACTCAGCCTTTTCGCCTGCCGGAAACCAAACGGCAACATCAATCATATAGATTCGTTGCGTATCTTCATCGTAAAATGTATAATTTATAAATGGGCCGCCTGTTCCCTTTGCATCTTCGATATTGTTGACCCACAGACCGGCAATTTTCAACGTATACCTTCCAGCCAGTTCAGTTATTTCAGAGCTACGGAACGGGTTGCTTTCACTTTCATAGATGATGTCGCCTTGATAAAATTTGCCGGTGAGAAAATTTCGTCTGTTCAGCGCCCACTCTTCAGTAATATCCGCCGGATCGCCTTGCTCGATCCAATTTACGAACAACCAACGCTCGCGCCCATTAATGCTTCGCCGCAACATCACAAAATTTTCATCCGCCCGCTCGATGTTTAAAAAATAATCGTGTTGAACTCTAAATGTCCAACCATACTTTTCCAGAATCTCGGCGCTGAGTTCGGTTTGCTCTTTCTGCTCAAACATTTCATTTTTGGTGTCTGCATATAAACGCTTTTTCAAAAGGCCATGCAAATAGTCGCCGTTTTCCGCAAGCTTTTGAACAAGCGCTTCTTTCGTTGCCGCTGCAAGCACGAGAAGCAGTTGCTCGTTTGCCCAGGCGTTCTCCTTTGGAAAAACAAATGCGGCGCCCTCGTCAACCTGGACGCGAACCTCGGCGGACAGCATATACTTCACTTTTGCGCTTATTTCACCATCCGAATCAAGGGTTCCGACCAAGATGATATTCTTTCTGGTGGCATATTGGTTGAATTTATCCTGACTTACCCAAATTAAAGGGAATATCGTTTCATCACGCGGTGTCTGGATGCTTCGCTCAAATGCGTTTCTTAACGGAGTTTCAAGCTCCACCCAGGTCAGCGAGTCCGCCACAACGTAAATTTTGCCTCCATCACCCAGCGCCCTTCCTTTATTTGAGCAACCGGCGCAAATCGCTGCAATGATACCGAGCGACAACATTATTTTTAACGCTTTCATGATGCTCTCCTATGTTTTAAAAAATAAATATTAGATGAGCCTTGCCTGGCTTCCGGCTTTCGCCATTTGCCTGCGTTTAACACGGAAATAGAAGCAATTGTCGCCGCCCTGGCAGCTAAACCGGGAAGCAGAAGTTTACTGACTTTCTTTATTTTCGCCAACAACATTTCACTTAGCAGGCAATTGTAATAAGCGTCTAGAACCAACTGTTGTATATCAATCAACTCCAAACCGACATCGAGGCTAATTCGTTGCATATCGCGAGGGGAAAAATGCGACAAATGTCTTGGCGAGTCAAGGGCGATCCAATGCTCGCGATAAAACTTCGAGTCAAGGCTGTCGATGTTGGGCATTGCCACGATGACGACGCCTTGTTTTTTTAAGATGCGTTTTACTTCAAGTAAACTGTCCTTCGGCTGATGAAAATGCTCTAGCGCATGCCATAATGTAATTACGTCAAACCGGGCGTCCGCAAAACAGCATTCGCTCAATTCACTGGCGCTGACTTCTAAATTATAGCGCTTTCGAGCGTAACTTGCCGCATCAGCATTCAATTCAACCCCAAATGCCCTCCAGTCATTCTTCTTCATTTCATTGAGAAATTCACCGGTGCCGCACCCGACATCCAAAATCTCACCCGTTTTCTGAAACTTTTCAACTTTTTTGCGTTTGGCCAGCAGCATGCGGATGCGCGCCAAATCATAAGTTTTATCGAACAAACTTTTCTTCTCTTTTTGGGAAAGAAAAGGTTGATATCCGTCCTCCTGATAAAAATTACTGATGCTTTCCGGCTCCGGCCTTGGGTTCAGGAAACGAAAATCACATTGGCTACACCGCGCCAAGTGAAAAGGGTATCCATTCTCGACATAGAAACGATCCGGCGCATAAAACAGCGTTTCATTTTCCGCATGACCACAAACCAGGCATCGCGAAGTTTCATATCTGATATCCGTCATTCCGCTCAACTTTCCATATACTCCGCAGCTATTTTTCTGCGGCGAAAAAAGTAGCCGAAAACAATCGATCCAAAATACATTTTTGTCCAAATTTCTTTGTCGCGCACAGCCCGGATTTTCACAACCGCAACCCTATTTTTCAATGCTGTCGGCAGAAGAGCCAGCGCGCCAAAGTGCGCCGCAATAATTGCCCGCAAACGTGTAAAGTCCAATTTTATTAACGCAAATCCGACAGCCATTAAATCAAGAAAAAGTCGAATTGGCAGAATCCAGACCAACGATAAAAATTCGTAATTTTTCAATAGCATCAAAATGCTGTTACGATGGTTGAGATACATTTTTTTAAACGAGTCGGGGCGCAAGGTGGAGCCTGAGTTGTGATAAACCACAGAAGCCGGTTCCGACACAATTTTGTAGCCGACAAGCATCATTCGCCAATTTAAGTCAATTTCCTCCATGTGCGCAAAAAAGCTTTCATCAAATAATCCAACCTGCTCAATGACAGATCTCCGAACTAAAAACGCCGTCCCGGACGCCCAGAAAATTTCCCGGCTTTGGTCATATTGACCGCGATCTTCTTCAAGGCTAAAAAAAAGTCTCCCCAAAGAAAAGGGAAAGCCAAAAATATCCATCAAACCACCCGCGGCGCCGGAATAATCAAATTTTTCAGGCGACGCGGCGGCAAGCAGCTTGGGTTGAACTGCGGCGATGCGCTGATCGGAGATTATTCTTCCGACCAACGGTTTTAGCCAATCACTGTCAAAAAAGGTGTCATCGTTTAAAAAAAGCACAAACTCACCTTTTGATTGAAGAAAGCCTGAATTGCATCCGCCGGCATATCCGCAATTCTCCTGATTCCGGGTTACCACAACCTTGCCGAAGTCTTCAGAAAGCGCATCGACGCTGCCATCTGTTGACGCATTATCTACAACGATAATTTCCAGATTTTTATAATCTGTTTTCAGCAACGCAAACAAGCATTTATACAGCATCTCCCGGCCTTGGTAATGCGGTATAACAATAGAAACGAAGGGTTCCTGCATCAGCTCATTCTATTTAATAGATTTGGTTGTGTCAACCGTTTTTTTTGCGGCAATCATGACTCTAACCTGATCTATTTGCTGCTGAATCATCGGCTGATCCGGCTCCAATTCTTTCCACTCTTCCAACAAGGCAATTGCTTTGTCATTTTCATCAATTTCCAGGTAAAAACCAGCCAGCCACATATAGGTTTGCACAAAGGCTTGCGCGAGATCCTGCGCGTTGGTCATACCAGCTTTTTTTATTTCTTTCAACTCTTCCAAACCGGACAGCGCCAGCGACTCAGCTTTCTCTATATCTTGCGTTTCACGTTTGATCAGTTCCGCAGTCCAAACCCTGTCCACTGGTGTGACATCATATTGATTCAGCCCCTTTTCAACTCTTTCTATAAATTTCTCAGGGAATCCAGCCTCTGAATACATTCTTGCAACCGTCACCGCGAGTTGGTAATCGCGCATTTGAATGACTTTTTCCGGCATCACCTCTTCCATTTTGTCAAGAACAAGGTTCACGTTTTCAAAGTCCTTCATGCGCAAATAATAGCTGCTCAGGCGCAGAAAAGCCGAACGGTAATTTTGCAAGAGTCCCTTTACATTCCGGTTGAAGAATACATCTTCATTATCCAGATTTCTGTACTGAAATTTTTCGAAAATATTTTTGTGCATGTGCTCATACGACATAAAATCTTCCGGCCCGGGGTATGGCATGACTTTGAATGCCAGACCGTCCATCCGCATATAATTAGGCGCGTTCTTGCTTCTGGAGCCGTTCAAACCGAGCATATTAGAGCCGGCAACCGTTACTGCGAAATAAATTGGCCTCTCGAAACGATTTGCGGCGATAATATGCAACGCCATGCGATCCTGAACTAAAATCACCGGACTTTGGCCAATCACTTTATTGTGGTATAAGTCAAAAGCAAATGTTGGTTTTTCAGGTATCGTTTCTTCGGTTAATCCTGAGTTGTCAGCAGCTTTGTTTAACTCCCTGAGCATCGTCTCTTTAGGAACAGGAATACTGATGGGTTGCGCCTTTTCCCAAAGGAGCGGGTTTAGCGCATCAACTTCTTCGTTAGAGTAACCGATGTTCACTTTGGGCTCCTCATCACGCAGCTGCTTGATGTACCAATCTGTATTTAGCAAACTAAGGTTTACAACCCGAATATCTGTTCGAATGCCATATACATATTGCAAAAACCATAATGGAAAGGTGTCGTTGTCGCCGTTGGTGAAAAGAACGGCGTTCGGTTCACAACTTTCAAGAATGTTCAGGGAGTAGTCGAAGGCAACATAATTCCCCGAACGATTATGGTTGTCAAAATTAAATGTGAAGAGATTAAACGGGACAGCCGCCAAAAGAACGCCTAAAGAGCCGCCAATCGCCACGCTGCGCAAAGAGGACTCCTTAAACCATGAGTAAACTTTTTCAAGAATGAAACTTGCGCCAATTCCTATCCAAATGGCAAAGGCGTAGAAGGAGCCGACGTAGGCGTAATCTCGCTCACGCGGTTGCGGATCCTCCTGATTAAGATAAATTGTGATAGCGACGCCGGTCATAATGAACAAGGCCATAATGGCCGAACTCCAGCGCCAATCACGTTTAAAATGACAATATAAGCCCAAAATGCCGACCAGGAACGGCAGCATCATCAAACCTCTCGGAGAGTAAACCTCTTTCACATAATTATCCGGACCCAGTGTGGTTCCATGACCAACAAATTGCCAATTAAAATATCGGATATACATTTTTTCAATTTGATATTTCCACATTGGGGCGCGGCGCACGTCGAGCGGGATGTCGCCATATTGTTCACGGTTGAGGTAGCTCACCAATTTCTTGGGCGTGTCTGGATGATTTTCATTGATGGCAGGCTTTAACCCGGAGCGAATATAGAGTGTTGTGTAGGTGGAATAACCAAGCCCCACCAGCATCAGCCCCATTAAAAACATGTTTAACAGCCGCTTTTTTTCTTTTGCCGTATAGTAGATGGCGGCAACCAAAGCAAGAAAAACCACACCGAGCGCGTAAAAAGAGAATTCATTGATAATCCAGGGAATGCCTTTTACAATACCGGGATAGATTGCGCCAAATATTGCCAGCGCGCCAGCGCCCCAGATTAAAAATGTTTGCATCTCCAATTTGGCTTTCCGAAAATATATAATCAAAAAAAGCGTTGGAATGGCCAGAATATTGAGCAGATGCACGCCGGTCGCCAGACCGATTAAATAGGCGATTAGCAAAATAATTTTATCGCCGGCAGGCTTGTCGGCTTTGTCAACCCAAACCAGAATAAGCCAAACGACAATGGCTGTAAAGAAAATTGAAACTGCGTAGACTTCCGCCTCCACCGCATTGAACCAGATTGAATCGGAGAAAGCCGCCGCAAGCGCGCCGATAACACCGCCGGAATAAACAATAATTTTATCTTGAAATGATTCCGGTTCGCTTTTCCAGGCGAGCAGCAACCTGACAATGATCAGGTAACCGAACATAATTGAGAAAGCGCTGACCAAAACTGAAATCATGTTGATGCGCAGTCCAATGTCCTCCACAAACGGAATCATTGAAAAAAATCGGCCGATTAGAATGAATAAAGGGGCTCCGGGCGGATGCGGCACTCCCATGATATATGAAGATGTGATAAACTCACCACAGTCCCAAAAGGATGTGGTAGGCGCAACCGTTATTGTGTAGACAACAAACGAGATGACAAATACCAGTCCGGCGATTATTCGATTCAGCGCCTTATGTTCCATTATATTTTAATCCTCCGAGTCGTTCGCCCTTTCCTGTAACAGGTTCATTCCTGTTATTTGATCAAGCAAAAATTATTTTCACTAAAAATAGATTTCACTACAAAAACAGCATTGGTTGCCTCTTGAAACAACTCAATGTCGACTAACCGAAAAACCGCCCAAGCGGTTCCGATAGCCCCAAACAGGCGTGATGATACGCCTGTAAATCTAATCTAAAAAAGTATTGACGACATTTTTGCTCACACCTTCAGCCTGTGGCAGATCAACCAATTGCCGACAACTCAAATTTGTCGCGATAATTCTTAAAAAAATGCGCTCGCACAGGCTGATTAACGAAATCCAAGATTTGTTTATCATTGCGCGCTAATTGAAAGGCTTCGTCGCGCGCCTGCGTCAATATTTCCGTGTCTTTAACAAGATCTGCAATTCGCAATTCAGGCAAACCGCTTTGTTTTGTGCCGAAAAATTCGCCCGGGCCGCGCAGTTGCAGGTCAACTTCAGCAATTTTGAATCCGTCGCTTGTTTCCGATAAAGTTTGCAGCCGCTTCTTTGCGTCGCCTGAAATTGGATACTTTGCAACCAAAAAGCAATGCGACTTTTTCTCCCCGCGTCCAACTCTGCCGCGAAGTTGATGCAGCTGTGGCAAGCCGAAGCGTTCGGCATTTTCAATAATCATAATTGTCGCATTCGGCACGTTGACGCCCACTTCGATGACGGTGGTGCTGACTAAAACCTGAATTTCTCCCTGTTTAAAGGCCAACATCACAGCTTCTTTTTCATCACTTTTCATTCGGCCATGCAACAAACCGACATTAAAATCACGAAAAATTCCCTCGCGGAGAAATTCGTAATTATCAACAGCCGCCTGCAAGTCAATCTTTTCTGATTCTTCAATCAACGGAAAAACAATATAAATCTGTTCACCGTCTGCAACGCATTTTTTAACAAACTGATAAATATCATTACGTTTGCTGTCGCTGCGCCAAACGGTTTTCACCTCTTTCCGTCCCGGAGGCAATTCATCGATAATTGACACGTCTAAATCGCCGTAAAGCGTGAGGGAAAGGGTGCGGGGAATAGGAGTTGCCGTCATAACCAGCACATCGGGGGTTAGTCCTTTGTCGCGCAAGGTTGCGCGTTGCAAAACGCCAAACCGATGTTGCTCGTCAATGATGGCCACGCCGAGTTTCTTATAGATCACCTTTTGTTGTATCAAAGCGTGTGTTCCAATAATTATATCGGCTTCACCCAGCGCAATGGCCTGAAGCGCAGATTCACGCTCTTTTTTTCTTTGCGAACCGATGAGCAGCGCAACATTTACATCCAGGCCGCTGAGGGCTTCCCGCACACTTAAAAAATGTTGCACAGCAAGAATTTCGGTTGGCGCCATCAACGCCGCCTGATATCCGTTTTCAATCGCCATCATCATGGTGATCAAGGCCACAACTGTTTTCCCGGAACCCACATCGCCTTGCACGAGACGATTCATCGGGGTCTTCCCTTTCATATCTTCACGTATTTCACGCAAGACTTTTTTCTGAGCGCCGGTCAATTCAAAGCTTAATGACTTGATTAAGTTCCGCGTGCGTTCGCCTACTTTGATAAATCCAATCCCTTCTTTTTGAACTTCGAATCTGCGTTTCCGATAGGCCAACATCAATTCAAGGTAAAATAGCTCGTCAAATTTCAAACGCCGCCGGGCCATGTTGAGCATTTTAGCGTTTTCCGGAAAATGTACATTTTCAATGGCTTGACGCAAACCGAGCAGCTGCCGTCTCTGGATAATATTCGCAGGCAAAGTTTCAGCGACCATGTCGCAATAAGTCGAAACAGCTTCTTTCGCGGTGCGACGAAATCCCCGGCTATCAAGCCCAACCCTGCTTAACTTGTCCGTCGAAGGATACAAAGGGATAATTCTTCCCGTGTGCAATAAATTTTCGGTTCCAGTATCATCCAACCGATCAAAATCTGGATGCGCCATTTGGAAGTCATTGCCAAACCGCGTGACTTTTCCGCTGAGCGCCAACATTTCTCCCTTCTCAAAAATTTTGCTGATCGCGACTACACTCTGAAACCACACACAGTGCAAATTTCCAGTTTCATCACTTATCGATAAAACAAAGCGTTTTTTCCGCCCTTCTTTAACGCCAAGAAATTGCACTTTCCCCACCACCGTAACTTCGGTATTTTCAATCAATTGTCTGATTTTAGTTATGTGGCTACGATCCAAATAACGGCGGGGTAAATAGTATAGCAGGTCGTGTATGGTTTCAACACCGACTTCCAGCAGCCTTTCAGCCCGTTTCTCCCCTATTCCTTTCACATATTGAACAGGCGTTTGTAAACTTTTGGTAGCTCCGGTCAATTCCAAAGTGACTTAACTGTATTCATTCTCCACGGTGCATCAAATGCGTTTACAAATTGACTCATAAATCGAGACTTGCCAGATTTGCTTTGATTTTTTTTAGATTCGACTCAAAATCACTTTTTTTCTTTTTCTCCCGCTTGATAATATCTTCAGGAGCTTTGGCTAAAAAATCGTTATTTTGCAATTTAGAGTTCAACCCTTCAAGTTGCTTTTCAATTCTAATTATTTCCTTTGACAATCTCGCGCGCTCTACGTCAAAATCGATCAAACCTTCAAGAGGAACAAAAATCTCAATGCCGTTCACAATTGCGCTGGCCGCCTTCTCAGGACGATTATGGTCATGCAAAAATGACAGGTCGTCCACTTTGGCCAAATGTTCAAGATAAGCTTTGTTCGCTGAAAGCAGTTCAGCGTTGACACCGCCGCTGGCGGAGCCGTTTGCAACAACGAGACGCGCTGTTTTGTTCGGCGCAACATTCATTTCACCACGGATATTGCGAATGGCTCCAATGATACCTTGAATGGCCTCGATGCTTTTTTCAGCTTCTTTATCCATTAAATCACGACGTTCAGTTGGCCAGGTGGAAATCATTATACTTTCAACGTCGTTTTCATTACGAATTTTCAGCCAGAGTTCTTCGGTGATAAACGGAATAAATGGATGTAAGAGCTGAAGGATGCCTTTCATAACGTAGCTGGCAACGCCGAGTGTAACCCGTTTTTCTTCTTCTCCGGATTTCCCATAAAGCCTCGGTTTAATCAACTCAAGATACCAATCGCAATACTCCCGCCAAAAAAAACCATGAACCGCTTCGGCGGTTTCATGCAGCTTGAACTGCTCCAGACTGCGCGTCACTTTTTTGATACATTTTTGGAAGCGGCTCAAAATCCATTTATCCGAAAGGTCGAGCAATTTCTTTTCTTTTGCAGACATGATAAAATCAAAATTAGCCTGCCGCAGGTCAACTTCATCCAGATTTATCCAAAGAAATCGAAATGCATTCCAAACTTTGTTTGAAAAATTTCGACCGATTTCAAAGTCATTCGGGGCAAGGTTGATATCCTGACCTTCGGAAGAAAGATCCAGCAAAGAAAAACGGACTGCGTCTGCGCTGTACATTTCAACCATTTCCAATGGATCGATGCCATTTCCGAGCGACTTGCTCATCTTTCGACCTTGCGTGTCGCGAATAATGCCGTTAAAGTAGACATCGGAGAAGGGCGTTTCACCCATAAACTCCAACCCTATCATGACCATGCGGGCAACCCAGAAAAAAATGATGTCCGGGCCGGTGACCAGGGCGTCCGTTGGATAAAAATACCTTAAATCTTCGGTCTCATTCGGCCAACCGAGCGTGGCGAATGGCCAGAGCTGTGAAGAAAACCACGTATCCAGCACATCTTCTTCCTGTTTGATGTTGGAGGAAGCGCATTTTTCGCAATTCACAGGCGGCGCAACGGCGGCAACCACATGCTGACAATCGTTGCAAGTATAGATTGGAATTCGATGTCCCCACCAAATCTGACGACTGATACACCAGTCATGTATATTCTCAAGCCAATGGATAAACACCTTTTGCCAACGCGCCGGATAGAGTTTCAACTTTCCTTTTTTAATGGCTTGCAGAGCGGGTTCGGCAAGCGGCTGCATTTTCACAAACCACTGCTCAGAAAGATAAGGCTCAACCACTGTTTTACAGCGATAGCAATGACCAACTGAATTTTGATGCTCTTCAATTTTTTCAATAGCGTCGATGCTTTTCAGTTCTTGCAGCAGGCACTTTCTCGCCTTCAGACGATCCATGCCTGCAAACTTCCCGGCTTCCTCATTCATCGTTGCATCTTCATTCATCACGTTGATCGGGGTAAGGTTATGCCTTCTGCCCATGAGAAAGTCATTGGGGTCATGCGCGGGGGTAATTTTAACTGCGCCGGTGCCAAAATCTTTATCAACAGCTTCATCTGCGATAATGGCAAGCTCTCTGCCGACGATTGGTAAAATCGCAACTTTCCCGATATATTTCTGATAACGTTTATCTTCCGGATGAACCGCAATGGCAACATCGCCAAGCATCGTCTCAGGACGAGTTGTGGCAACTGTAATGTGTTTTTTAAAACCTTTAATGGCGTATTTCAAATACCACAGGTTCCCGTTTCGCTCAACGTGATCAACCTCTTCATCAGACAACGCCGTTTGGCATCGCGGGCACCAATTAATGATGTATTTTCCCTTATAGATCAGACCTTTGTTGAAAAGCCGAACAAAGACTTCAGTCACCGCTCGCGACAACTCATCGCTCATTGTAAAGCTTTCACGATCCCAATCACATGAAAAGCCCAGGCGCTTTAATTGTTCAATAATTCGACCGCCGCGATCTTCTTTCCACTGCCAAACCCGTTCGATGAATTTTTCACGACCAAGATCATGGCGACTGCAATTCTCTTCTTTGCGCAAATGGCGTTCAACGACATTTTGCGTTGCAATGCCAGCGTGATCCATGCCAGGCAGCCACAGGGCTTCTTTTTGTTGCATCCTTTGAAATCGAATCAGGATATCTTGAATTGTATTATTGTAGGCATGTCCCATGTGCAGAACGTCGGTGACATTCGGCGGCGGAATTACAATTGTATAAGGTTGTCTCTCGGTATTGACTGAGGCTTTAAAGTAACCCTTGTTTATCCATTCCTGATAAATGCGCCCTTCAACGAGCTTCGGGTCGTAAATCTTGGGCAATTCTAGCTGCATTCCTGTTTCCTTGTGACGATTGTGAGCTGAAAAATGCAACCAATATACAAATCCGGCTTTTGAATGTCAATAAGTTCAAAACTTCAAATTCACAGCCGATCCAACACTTCAATTCAGTTCGTAAAGCGTCGAAAAAAGTGCGCCAAAATGGCTCTGCAAAGCATGGATTTCTAAGGGTAGTTCAGCTAAATTCAAAGTGACGTTCATTCACCCGGAATATCCAACGCCGCAAATAACAATGCGTCCATTTTTGATAAACGAATCTACAATTGCGCTGAAAATTGAGAACAACCCAATTGATAAGAATTTCTTCGACTCGAGGCTTTGTCATAGACGGCGATTTAGCAGGCATTTTGAGCCTCTTGTCCGGGTGTGTTTATCACGACACAATTGTGTTTTGCAGAACACATGAAAATGCAGGCAAGAACTCGTTTTTCTCATCTTTTCGTGTGTCTTCTATAACACCGGCGATGTATTTGATTAAATATTGAATAAACGATAAAGGTATACTATACAATACTTTATACTTCATTCTAAAACGTGGCACATGCTTTGACTAATGTTCAATCGAACTTCATAACAACATTTCTTATTTACTCAAGGAGGTATATCATGTATAGCAAATTTATTTTTTTACTCAAATCAAGCGTCCCGACATTGGCTCTCATTATTGCAACCAGCTCAATCATGAGTCAGAGCGTGGAAGATGTAAAGAATCAAAACAAAGCGGAAGTCAGCTTTGCGGAAGCTTATTGGGAAGGTTTGTTGCAACTGCGGGCAGGAAATATCGACAGCGCTGTCATGGCCTTCGAATACGCTCAACTGAAAAACCCCAATCATGTAAAAACCAGGGTAAATCTGGCGCGCGCCTACATCGACCAAGGCAGTTTAGAATCAGCTGAAGCGCTCATCGCGGATGTTATCATGGAAGATTCCACTAACGCCGACGCATATAGGACTTTGGGGCGAATTTATCAAACCGCCGACAGCATTGGCAAAGCAATTGAGGCGTACAGCAAATCGATTGAACTCTCTGAAGACAACCCTTACGCTTACAACAATCTTGGTTTGCTATACTTTCTGGAAGGTAAATATCAGGAAGCTGTCGACGCCTTTGAGACAGCAGTTGAACAGAAAGAAAACGTTGCTTTCTTCCATAACAATCTCGGCATGGCTTATGAAGGCTTACTTAACTTCAACGAGGCGTTGGAAAACTTTGCACGAGCGATAGAAATCGACCCGGATTACCAGAAAGCGCAAACCAATTTACTTCGTATGGAAGGCAAGTTTGGCATCGGCGACGAATCAACGACAATGACCAGCGATATTTATAGTGATATGGTTATAAGTGAGGATTTCCCTGAAACGAGCGCTGAAGTTAATAACGCTTTAAATAGCAGTCGAATGCTTTCAGCGGTTGTGTCGCCGGTTTATGAAACCGCCCCGACCGTCGCAGAAATTAAATATGATGAGGTCAATGAAAACAGCGCCATAAAGTTTGCCGGCGCGCTTGGTTTGCTGACGGCGCTTTCCATTGGACTGGTCGCCAGATCAAGTAGAAGAAATGGCAATAATCGCCGTTAAACCCACCCAAATTCCTCTCGTCTCCCCATGCTCCGTCAGCAGGTAACTGGCGGAGCTTTTTTTGCTCCATCCTAACTTATCCGGCAGCCTCACCCCTTCTTTCGTATTGAACCGTTAAACACAACGCGGTTGAACGCAACGCGATAGAAAATTAGTAGAAGAAATGCCCGTTCATATCAACCTTTCACAGAGCAAGTCATGCCGGCGGCGGCAAAATCTTATTTCAAGCGTTGGAAAAGATGAAAACCCATTTCAGTTTTTACAATGGCGCTAACTTTTCCTTTTGGTGTGTTTAGAATTGCAGTCTCAAAGTCAGCGAGCATTTCTCCTTTTTTGAAGTAACCCAGATCTCCCCCTTTTGCGGCGGTATTTTTATCAATGGATTTTGCGGCTGCAAGCCTGGCAAAGCCTTTTCCGCTGTTGTACTCAGAAACAACCGAGTCCATTTCCGCCTGGGTCGCCACCAGAATATGACGGGCTCGAAAATAATCTTTGTCCAGCGCTTTCTTCAGATCATCCATATAGACGTCATTCATTTTGAGGCCATGTCGCTCTGCGGCGGAAGCATGTTGCATCGCCATGCTATAGTTAAGCTTGGTATAAAAGGCATAAGATACATTGTTATGAGCCAGGGCGTAATTGGGCACAATTTCAAGCGCTCTTTTAAAAGTTGCAATTGCCGCATTGAGTCTGCCGCCATTCAGCAAAGACAATCCTAAACCATTATATGACTCCGCGCTCAAAGAATCGATCTGAATGGCTTTTTGATGCGCTTCAACACTTTCTTTTAATTTTCCCTGCTGACGATAGAGAGAGCCAAGATTATCTAACGCCGAAATCATTTGCGGATCCTGCTCCAGCCCTTTCAGAAAAGAAGTTTCCGCTTCTTTATACTTTCCTTTTGCATGATAAGACATGCCGAGATTATTGTGCGCGCGGGGATAGTTTGGTTTTAAGGCAAGCGCCTTTTGAGCCTCTTCAATCGCCTGATCAAAGCCCCCTGCCGAATGCAGGGCAAAGGCAAGGTTATTATGCGCTTCCGGATAATCGGGCTTGTACTCAAGAGCTTTTCTGTATTCAAAAATAGCCCGCCTGATATCTCCAAAAGCCAGGAGGGCAGCGCCGAGATTATTGTGCGCCATTGCATCTTCAGGGCTTAATTGCAAGGCTTTGAAGTAAAGCGGAATCGCCTGCTCAAGCATAGAGGAGGAATAATAAATAAAACCGAGATTAATATAGCTTTTGGCATAATTTGAGTCGACCTCTACGGCCTTTTTTAATAAGTTGATCCCCTCCTCAACTTTACCCTTGCTGATCTCCTGCATGGCTTGCTCATTCAACTCCGCGGCAGTTTGGGCATGAAGGTTTATCGCGATAAGCAAGGTAAGGCAGCCACAAATCATTGTCAGTTTTTTCATTGTTTTCATTGTTTTTCCACTCTCTATAGTACTGTTCAGCAGCTCTTGATAGGATAACCCGTCGCATGGCTTTGACCAAAACAACATATTGCAAAAACGCAAAAAATAGTGTGTTTACGAGTCAGAATCAAGCGGAAATACAGCACCGCGGGGAGCAATGATATGCACAAAATAAAAATGATCCACCGTGATAAAGTAAAAGAGATCAACCTTGTGATTGCCTAAACCATTGCAGGAGCATACAAAATGGTTGAAGAGGCATATAAAATGATTGAGGGTTAAGCAAGCTAAAAAAGAAATGTCTTTATGGATTAAAAGATATAATCAGGAGCGTAGACATTATGGTCTGGATAGAAAAACACCGGATCATATTTATTTCGAAAATTGCCAGCTGCAGCTGGCAGCAGCATGACAAAGATCACTTATAAATCACCAACAACTGTCCAGAGAGACCAGACCACTTCTGTGGTCATACCAGACACTGTCTATAATACTGAAGTTATAGACGTCTATTAAACAATTGCTGGGGGGATTTTTATTTGATGTTTATTAACAAACATAGCCTTGGCATAATTATTCATAAACACGCCACTGCTAAAGCCTTGATTCATGTGTTCAAAAAAAAGTTCTTTTGGTAAAAGATTGAGTCTGGCATTGTCTTGATTTTTTGCAAATAGAAAGATCTCATTATTGTCGTCTGTTTTATAGTATAGTCTATAAAGTTTATGAAATCGAAAATAAATTCCATCGTCTCTTTCGACAAAATCAGTTTCCTTTCTAACTCAGCGGTTCATTAACCATGAGTTAGTTTAAGATAATACGATAACATTACGACATATCCCCTTCTACCCAATCTGTCCAAGGTGATGGTTGTGCCCAGAATCGGGCTGCAAGCCACCGCCCAACCGTCCTTGCGGGTGCGGCTCCACGCATAAGCCATGCCTGGGGGTATTCCCAAACGAATAAAACTCTTTATCTTACGGTTCGGTTTCTTCCAGTCATTTCCACAACACAGTGTTCTTGTAAGCGTCTAATCAACAAACATTTCAGGCTAATTTCGTTTTCCTTAAATTTATCCACAGGCAAACGATGGCTGCCATTCCCCACATGCCAGACAGGCCAAGGGCAATGCCGGAAATGAGAATGATGAACGGCATTTTTTCAACCAATTGTCCGGGGATCAGCAATGGCGCCACCCGACTAACAGCGGCAAGGTTTAGCAGCCAGAAGGTAGTTGAAACCAGTTGCGGCGAGGCAATACGCTTTTTTTTCAATAAGCCGGGAAGCATTCTCGGCGCAATGCCAAAAATCAAATTGCTGATGAAACCCAGCAGGTAGGCGTGACGAATAGCATCGGAGCTGATTGGTAAATCCATATCAAACAGCAACGCCGCGCCAGAAGCTATCTCTAACAAAGCGGCAAATAGCAACCAGCAATAGGCGGCGTAAATCAGGTTTTCAAATTTACCAAACTCACCATAGTCAGGCAAGCCGGGTCGCGTTGCGCGCCGATCAGCGCCTGGTTCACCAATTCGATTGACTGTCCATGGATTTTTTCGGCGGGTCAGGATATCTAATTTCCAAATAAAAGTAAGAATCAAGACCGCCTTAAGAACCGACCCCAATGCGCTCCACTGGATGAAAAATGTTTGCGCTGGGGACAAGATTATTAGAATGAATGGAATTGTTTGCAGCAAAACAGACAAAAAATATAAAATAGCGTACTTTTCTGACGGCCAGTTAACAGAAGGCAAACGTAAAAATAAGGGCAATAGCCGTATTGAAAAAGCCATGGCGATTGGCAAAAGCGTTAAATACAAAAACAGCTGCACCGAGATTTCATTCCAGGATTGATCAATGCTGATTTCTTGTCCAAACGCCTGAATAGTCAGAAGCGCGACAACCATTGCCGGATAAATAAGCCATCCGGAAAGCATCATCAAAAAAAAGGGTCGAACTCCCTTTAATGCCGCTCCAGAACCCAAACGGGTGTTTTTACTTTGGCGAAGAACAGAAATCAACATTATTACATACAATGCGCATCCCAAAAAGACTAAAGTGGCGCCGACCACAATGAGGCCGTTGGTGAAATGATAAAACAGACCCGGTTGTAAATAGGCATGATAAGATTGACAGAGATAGCGCAGAAGAAGACCGCTAACAATGAATATTAACACCAGATTTTGTCGCCCCTGCTTTTGGTTGACCACATGCGCAATGCGTGGAATAAAATGCAAACTGATTGCGATGATAAACAGGCCCGCCCAACCAATAAGCTGAATTTGACCGTGCGCCTGAATATAAGGTTGAAAAGTGGCGCGCAATGGAAAGCCAAATCCGATTACCGAAATCAGATGCGCGCCGATTGCAAAACCAGCAAATAAAGCCAGACCCAGCGCCCAGTAAATAAACTTTTCCTGGAAAGCGCTATGCTGCATTCTGGTCGTCATTCAGGTTTTCGATCTTGACAGGCTTTATTTCGTCTTGCAACGCAAACCGGAATACTTTAGCATAAAAAAAGAGTTCCGCTTCAACCGAGCGGATGATGTTATGCGCCTTGCGAAAACCATGCTGCTCGCCTTCAAAGGCCAGATAGGCGGCTGGAATTCCTTTTTCACGCAATGCCTTGAACATCATTTCGGCTTGATTTGGCAGAACAATTTTGTCTTCCAAACCTTGCATCAGAATTACCGGACAAGAGAGTTGCGCGGTTGCATGAATAGGAGAACGTTCCCGGTAAAGCTCTTTGCCTTCCGGGTAAGGCGCGATAAGTCGATCAAAATAATGTGATTCAAATTTATGCGTATCTTTCGCCATTGCTTCCAGATCGCAGATGCCATAATAGCTGGCGCCAGCTTTGAAAAAATCATGAAAGGTAAGCGCGGCAAGCGTCGTGTAGCCGCCTGCGCTCCCCCCTGCAATTGCAATTCGACTTGGATCGCAGCGTTTTTGCGAAATCAGATGCCTGGCGGCGTGGATACAGTCTTCCACATCGACGACGCCCCACTTTCCGTCGAGGCGCTCTCGATATTCACGCCCATAACCTGTGCTGCCGCCATAATTCACATCCAGAATGCCAACCCCGCGACTAGTCCAGAATTGCTTTTGTAAATCAAGGGTGCATTCGGTTGCGCCGGTTGGACCGCCATGACTTTTTACAATGAGCGGCGGTAATTCAGCGGCGGGCGCGGTATAATCCGGGTTGTGCGGCGCATAATAATAGGCATGAGCGGTTTTTCCATCCATCGTTTCAAATTCTATTGCCTCAGGCGCGGAAATAAGAGACAATGGAAAGCTCACATTAGAAGATTTAAATAAAACTTTGTAGTCATTCTTGTCTAAGTTCAATTGCACAACAGATTCAGAAGTTTTGCCTGACCCGGCAAAAAATAGCGCAAATTCGTTGCAGGCGCGAACATTGTCAAAATGCGTGAACGGTAAATCAAGCGCCTGGAATTTGCTATTTATCGTTGACAGCAGGGCCAATTTCCATTTTCCTTGCTCGCAGAATGTGCAAACGATCTTTTCGGCGGATGCAAAAGCATAAGTGGACATCCCGAACACCCATTGCGGCAAACCGAATTCAGCTTTCATCTCTTTCAAACAGATGACGCGTTCATTCTGAAATTTGTAAATATTCCACCAACCGGTTCTGTCTGAGATGAAATACAGAATGCCGTCAGGCGACCATTGCGGTTGAAAAACCGACTCTGACGCGCCGCCAACAACCAGGCGTTGATTTAGAACAGCGCCCTCGTTGGATAAATCAGCCAACCAAAGCTCGCTGCCATCCCATGGCATATTCGGGTGATTCCAGGCCAGCCAGGCGATTTGGGCGCCATTGGGACTGATGGTCGGGTTTGAGTAGAAGTCATGCCCCCGGACTATTTTTTCAGGCGAATTGAGCTGATCCACACTTAGAGAGGCAATACAATTTTCTTCTTCACCATCGCCAGAATGATCTTCCATCACCAGAAATAATTTGTCGCGTTTTTTGTCGAAAACAGGATCGGCATAACGGTAAGCGCCAGGCACCGAGAGAGCTTCCGGTTGACCGTCGGATTGCTGCTTGTAAATTCGCCCGTCAGAATCATTGGAAAAATAGACAATTCCCTGGTGAATGGTAAATGCGCCGCCGCCGTATTCATGAGCGCGGGAGCGAACGTTGAAATCAGTCGGCGTTAAATCAACAATCTGGCCGCTCTTTTTATATTTGACGAGTAGATGTCTTCCTTCTTCAGAAGGGCGTCTTTCTTCCCAATAGATATGATTGGCGTCAATATGAGTTTGCCGGAGTCGAACGGTGTCTTGAACCAATGATTTTGCGGAGACAGGCGACTTCCAGGCGCCATAAGGAGTTTCTTTTTGTTTGGCCATTTTTTTCTTTTCTTACGTTTTTGATAAAAAATAATTTATTTTCGGCAAGTTAAAAACAAACAGGTGTGAATCAAGGGATTCACATTATCTTTTTCATTATAATAATAGTGGACGCCATGAAAAAATACCTGACCGCTTGCACAATGGACTGCCCGGACACTTGCAGCCTTTCTGTTGAAGTAGAAGAGGGCAAAATTTCAAAAATCGGCCCTTCTGATTTAAATCCCGACACACAAGGCTTCATCTGCGCAAAAGTGTCGCGCTTTGCGAAACGCGTTTATGCAAAAGAGAGAATTTTACAACCGCTGCGTCGGGTGGGCGAAAAAGGCGCCGGAGCGTTCCAGGAAATTACCTGGGATGAAGCCGCCGCTGAGATTTCCGGCAAACTGACGCAGATTCGAGCCGAGTATGGCGGCGAGGCGATTCTTCCCTACTATTACGGCGGATCAAATGGCCTGTTGGGACAAGATACGGCCGATCGCGCATTTTTTGCGAAATTGGGCGCTTCAAGGTTGGCACTTACCGTTTGCGCCGCGCCCACCTCCGAGGCTGCAAGGTGCATGACAGGCAAAATGCCCGGCGCGCCGTTCAGTGACTATGTTCATGCAAAATTGATCCTTATCTGGGGAGCGAATCCAAAGGTCTCCAATATTCATCTTGCGCCCTACTTAAAAGAAGCAAAGTTGCGCGGCGCGAAAATTATTGCCATCGATCCTGTCCGGAATTTTTCGGATAATGAAATTGATATGCATGTGGCTATTCAGCCCGGAACAGATGTTGTCCTGGCTCTGGCTTTGATTCAATATTGGCGAGAGAATAATCTGTTAAACGATGATTTTATTCGCGAGCAGACCAAAGGAATTGCCACACTTTTACAGGCTTGCAACAGCTACTCTGTAGAAAGAGCTGCGCAAATATGTCAGGTTCCCGTTGATCAAATCACCAGACTTGCGCGACTCTACGCATTTCACGACCCAGCTCTTCTGCGCATTGGCTGGGGTCTTGAACGGAACCGAAATGGCGGTTCCGCCGCCGCGGCAGTGTTGGCCTTGCCTGCGGTATTAGGTAAATTTGGCGTTCCCGGTTCAGGCTATACATTGAGCAATTCAGGGTTCTATAAAGTGGATGGACGAGAGTGCGCGGCAAGCCAGCCCTGGAATACGCGAATCATTAATATGAATAAGCTTGGCAAAACATTGTTGCATGCGTCTGAGCCGCCAGTCAAATGCCTGTTTGTCTATAATTGCAATCCTGCGGTAACTGTGCCTGACCAGAAGGCAATTTTAGCCGGACTTTCTCGAAATGATTTATTTACCGTTGTTTCCGAGCAGGTAATGACCGACACCGCTAAATTCGCCGATATTGTCTTGCCCGCCACGACTTTTCTTGAGCAGGAGGAGATGCACAACGGATACGGCAGTTATGGCGCGCACTATATCGCGCCGGTCATCGAGCCGATGGGAGAAGCGTTGCCCAACGAACAAATGTTTGCTTTCCTCGGCAGGCAAATGGGATGGCGGGACAAAGCTTTTCTTGAAACAACGGAAGATTACCTCAAACGCGCCGCGCGTTCCGTGCAAGGCTTTGGCAAAGAACTCCAGCTCGACGAATTAAAGCAAAAGCGAATCCAGAAAATAGATGAGCAACTCATTCAATTTAAGAATGTATTCCCATTTACGCCGGACAGGAAGATCAATTTTTCACCGCAACAATATGGCGTCGATTTTTATGGATTCAAGGAAGTACATGATGAAAAATTTCCCCTTGCGCTCATTTCTCCGGCCAACAACAGAACCATAAACAGCAGTTTGGGCGAGTTCAATTTACCGGAACTATTTCTTACGCTAAATCCCCGCGACGCAGAATTTCGCAGCCTCGAAAAAGGCGAAACGATCCGTGTTTTCAACCAACTGGCGGAAGTAATTGTCCGTCTAAAAATTAGTGACTGTGTAAAGCCCGGCGTCGCCATTTTACCCAAGGGCGCCTGGCGAAAAGCCGCTATCAACCATCTGACCAGCACAGCCCTTTGCGATGATTCGCTTTCCCGCATTGGCAAAGGCGCGACTTTTAACGACGCAAGGGTTGAAGTGGAAAAATATCGTGAAAGCGGCAAAGATGATTAGCTTCGTTTGGATAGTTGTTGCCCTGCTGTAAAATCAGTTTTGGTAGCAACTTTCTTTACGTTTAAGGCAGTTGCTACGTGATTCCTTCGGTTACATCGGCAATCACAAGGTGGATCATTTTTACCTTGTCATTATCACGTGTATGAAAAAGACAAAAACAATTTTCCTGCTGATTCTCAGGAACTGATTCTCAGGAACTGACTCTCAGG